>Ga0307479_10000224_pt1 | contig 53034 bp, 43 predicted proteins | sample atmos_gasesECM4C_FD_203743 | JGI IMG/M metagenome (GOLD analysis project Ga0307479, IMG submission 203743) | Hardwood forest soil microbial communities from Morgan-Monroe State Forest, Indiana, United States - atmos_gasesECM4C_515 | ecosystem: Environmental > Terrestrial > Soil > Temperate...
TCAGTTAAAGGTGAACAAATTGGAGATCGAGAATCTCCGACAGCACGAGAAGGAACTCGTCGCTCAGATTGGGGCGTACCAGGCGCGGCTGAATCTGACGCCAGCAACGGAACAGGCGCTGACGGATATCTCGCGGGGGTACGAGGAGTCCAAAACGAATTACAACTCACTTCTGCAAAAGCAGATGCAATCGCAATTGGCCACTAGCCTAACTCAGCGGCAGCAGGGCGAGCAGTTCCGGGTCATCGATCCGGCAAGTTTTCCCAGCAAGCCATCGGCGCCGAACCACCTACTCGTGAGTCTGGGCGGGTTGGCGGCAGGGTTTGGTATCGGGCTGGGATTAACCCTCCTGTTGGAGCTTAGCGATGTGCGTGTGCGGCATGAAAGGGATCTCGAGGGTCTCGTTCCGGCGCGAGTGCTGGTGGGTATTCCGCACTTGAGCACGTCAGGGGAGGAGCGTCGCCGCGCGAAGGTCCGATTTTTGCAGATTAGCGCAGCGGCAGCCATGGTTGTGTTGATGGTGGCCGGCAACATCTACGCCTTTTTGAAAGGCTGAAGGATACGGAGACGAGTTTTGGAATAATTCATATCGCGAGCAGAGCTTCGAACAACCAGCCCGGCGAGGCCGGACAGGAGTGACAGCAGAGTGAGCCGAATACACGACGCCTTGCGCAAGTCAGAAATGGAAAGCCGGCAGTCCGCGGTGACCGTGCCGGAAACCACGGTAGCTACGCCAGAACTACCCCGTTTGCCAAAAGTGCTAAGCAGCGGGATGGCGCAACTGCTGGAGCTGAGCGGGAACCGCGCCGTGAGTATTGATGTATCGGCAGCGGCACATCTGGTGGCGTTGACGGATCCCATGAGCCTGGGAGCGGAGAAGTTCCGGGCCCTGGCGACGCGGCTCGACAACCTGCGGAGGGACCGGGAACTGAAGTCCGTGCAAGTGACCAGTGGTGCAAACAACGACGGCAAAACATTAACCTCTGGCAACCTGGCTATAACGTTGGCGCAACGTACGTCCTCTAAGGTGCTGCTAATCGAGGGGGATTTGCACAAGCCGGCGGTGGCAGCACTGCTCGGACTGGACCAATCCTTGGGATTGAGCCAGTGGTGGTCCGAACCGGACGCGGACATCGCGCGCTTCATACGGCAATGGAAGGGTATGTCGCTGTGGCTGCTCAGTGCCGGGAAGGCTTATGACCAGCCCTCGGAGATCCTGAGATCGGCGCGATTCACAAAAGCGTTCTTGGAGCTTGCGCGCTGGTTTGATTGGATCATTGTGGATTCGACTCCGCTGCAGCCGATGGTGGATGCCAACCTGTGGTCGCGATTGGTAGACGGCACCCTGCTGGTGGTTCGAGAGGGCGTGACGCCCGTGCAGTCTCTCAAGAGAGGGTTGCAGGGCCTCGATAACCCGAAACTGATCGGGGTGGTGCTCAACGAGGCCTCGGAGTTCGACCGCGTGTCACACTACGACCGATATGCCGGCCAAGAGACTGGCCACGACAAAGAAGCCAGTTCGGAGGGCACTGCTTGATCCGGTTTCTCAACGCCTATTTCCCCGTCCGCACGCTCTTCCTAGGAGTTTCGGAAGCGTGTCTAGTGACGCTGGCCTTCGTGGCCGCCACCATAGCGCGGTTAGGAATGAGCGACGCCACGCTCATGCTCAACTATGAGCAAGGTTTTGTCAAAATTTCAATCGTGGTGGCAGCCTTTGTTATTTGTATGTACTACTTCGATTTGTACGACTCCTCAATTCTGAGAAATCACCGCGAAGTGATTACGCGAGTGATCCAAGTACTCGGGACGGTCTGCATACTGCTGGCGGTTCTGTATTATCTTTTTCCGCCTTTAGAACTCGGCCGCGGTATTTTTCTGATGGGTTTCGTCCTGGTGTCGCTGCTGCTGCTATGCTGGCGCAGGCTCTTTCTGATGGTGAACAGCCTGCCACAATTTGCGGAACGCGCGCTGATTTTAGGGGAAGGCCACTTGGCCGGGCAGCTTCTGCACGAGATGAGTACACGGCCAGAGCTCGGCCTTCGCGTAGTGGCACAGATTCCAGAAGGAGCTGGTGAGGATGGGGCATCCACCTCGCCGCATGGAGCCGCCAGCGTCGAGCAGTTGGCGCACTACGTGGATTCCCAGCGGGTAAATCGCGTCATCGTTGCCATGGGCGACCGGCGAGGCAAACTGCCCGTCGAACAACTGCTGTCGATGAAGGGCCGCGGAGTGCTGATACAGGACGGAACGGAAGTCTACGAAGCGATCACCGGGAAACTTCCGATTGACTCACTGCGCCTGGGTTGGTTGCTCTTTTCTCCTGGCTTTCATGTCTCTCGCGCCTTGATGATGTACAAGCGCTCGATTTCGGTGCTGATTTCCCTGGCAGGCTCGGTGCTCTCCTTGCCGCTGCTTCCGTTCATCGCGCTAGCGATCAAGCTCACTTCTTCCGGCCCAGTGCTCTATCGTCAGAAGCGGGTGGGCCGCGGCGGCTCAGTGTTCGACTGTCTGAAGTTCCGAACCATGCGTGCCGACGCTGAGGCAGATTCCGGACCAACCTGGGCCGAAGACAATGACCCAAGAATTACATCGGTGGGACGTTTCCTGAGGCTTTCCCGGCTCGACGAAATTCCACAGCTGTGGAACGTGCTGAAGGGCGATATGAGCCTCGTGGGACCGCGGCCAGAGCGCCCGGAGTTCGTGGACTGGTTGAAGCAAGAGATTCCTTACTACTATCTGCGACACACGATTCGACCGGGGATCACGGGATGGGCGCAGATTAGTTACAAGTACGGGAATACTGTGGAAGATGCCAAGGAAAAGCTTCGGTACGATTTGTTTTACATCAAGAATATGTCCCCGGGGCTCGATCTGCTGGTTCTCTTTCAGACCATCAAAATCATACTCTTGGGGCGGGGCGCAAAATGAAGCTGAAACCGAGTGCCCGTTTGAAAGTATTTTATCAGTACCGAATCAGTGAAGAGATCTCGAAATGCAAATAAGGAATGGCCTGTCGATTGATGTCGAAGACTATTTTCATGCGGAAGCGATTACCGGACACTTGGGAAGAAACAACTGGGATACTGAGGAGAGCCGCGTCGTCAAGAACACCTACCGGGTTCTCGATCTGCTCAGTGAACACAATGTGTGTGGTACTTTTTTCGTTCTAGGATGGGTCGCCGAGCGCTTCCCCCAACTTGTCCGGGAAATCCATTCTCGTGGGCACGAGATTGGCTGTCACAGCTATTGGCACCGGTTGGTTTATGAGCTGACTGATGACGAGTTTCGGGACGACACCTGCCGAGCGAAGGACGCCCTTGAATCGGCCGTCGGTGTCAAGGTCATCGGGTACCGCGCGCCTTCCTTTTCCATAACGAAGCGCTCCCAATGGGCGTTGGAGATCCTATCGGAACTGGGCTTCCGATATGATTCGAGTATTTTCCCAATTCGCCACGACCGTTATGGAATTCCCGATCATCCTAGGTTCCTATGCCATTATGGACGAGACGAAAAATGGGACATGGTCGAATTGCCGATTTCGACTTGGCGAGTGGGTTTTGCCAATTTGCCGTTTGGCGGCGGCGGTTACCTGAGAATTCTGCCGCTCGCATATACGCGCCAAGCCTTTCGAAGAGTTAATGAGCATGAGCGGCAACCTGTGATTGTTTATTTTCACCCCTGGGAAATTGATCCCGAGCAGCCCAGATTCAACGTGCCGCTCCTGTCGCGTTTGCGACACTACACGAATCTGAAAACTATGCGAAGCCGCGTGGAAGCGCTTTTGCAAAGCTACCAATTCGTGCCGCTTTGTGAGCTGTTGAGCTAGAAGTGCGAAGTCAGACCCCGGAGGATTTACATGCCTGTTTCAAATGACGATAAGGTGCTCGCGTATTGGGACCGAGCGGCCACTGGTTTTGACGCGATTTATACTGGGGAAAAACCGGGATGGAGTCGATTTCTCGACCGATTCCTGCGCCGTGACATGTATCAGCGATTCGATTGGGTCCTGCAAAATTCGGGAGATTTGAAGGGCAAAAGCGTTTGTGACTTAGGCTGCGGAACCGGAAGATACGTCATCGCTTACGCGCAATCAGGAGCAAGTCGAGTGCTCGGAATCGACGGGGCCCCTGGCATGGTTGATCGAGCCTCTTTTCTGATTCAGCAAGCTCGGCTTCAGGACGGAGCCAAAGTCCAAAAAGCCACCATTCTGGATTGTCCTGAGGAAGAAGCGTTTGATATTTCCATAGCTGTCGGAGTTTTCGATTACACGCAGGACGCCCGTCCCTACCTTAACAAGATAAGAAAGATCACACGGTCGCGGTTTCTCGCGACCTTCCCGAGACGTTGGACTTACCGAGCTCCCATCCGCAAAATCCGCTTAGGCTTTCTGGGGTGCCCGGTCTATTTCTACACGGAAGAACAGATCAAAGCACTAACCGCACAGGCTGGCTTCACTTGCCAACTTATCGAGCGAGTGGGAGCGATCTACTGTGTTCTGGCTGTTCCTAACGAGACGGATGCGCCGAAGTGACGTTTGCGATGAGATAGTCCGGCGGCCAGGTGTGAAATCCGCTTTGCAGTAGTCAAAAAGCGAAACATTACGAGATACAGAAACAGTAAATGAAGGATAGAGCGATTACTCTGGTACGAAAAGCTAGCTCTAACGCTCTGGCTGGCGCCTATCTATGGCTGGTTGCTTTTTTTGTAGTCGGCGCTGGCCGTCCGCAAGACTTTATCAGGGGGTTAAGTACAATCCCCCTCGCAAAGATTACAGGACTTTTGGCTCTCATCGCCCTTGTTCCGGCCATCGGTAAAGCACGACCAAAATTTGCGCGGGAAATGATCTATCTATTTTTACTCCTTGGACAGCTTGGTCTGGCAGCTCTTTTCTCTCCAGTCTGGCGCGGGGGCGCGCTTCAAACAGTGATGGACTTTTCCAAAGTCGTGCCCGTCGCAATGGTGATGATTCTGGTGGTCAGCACGTTCAAGCGTTTCCGCCTTCTCCTGTTCATCCAATCAGCATTTGCGGGAGTCGGCGCCGCTTTGAGTGTGTGGCAGGAAACACACCCGGGAGGACGGCTGCAGGGCGTGTTCAGTAGTAACACCAACTCCAATTATCTGGCGCTATCCATGGCGATAAGTCTGCCGTTGTGTTTAGTATTCCTGTTTCAGAGCCGAAGCAGGTTACGCAAGGCCGCTTGGGCGATGCTCATGCTGGTGATGACATATGCGATCTTTCTGACTGCTTCCCGAAGTGGATTGCTCGCTCTTATCGCCGTCACATTGGTATGCGTCTGGGAATTCGCCGTTAGAGGACGTCGGCGCTATCTGATTGCGATTGTAACCTTGGCCGGAATTGTATTCTCACTATACGCCTCGCAAGGATTGATGCGTCGCCTGAGTTCTCAAGATGAGAGCGCGGAGGAGTCTTCTCGGCAAAGACAGGAGCTGCTCACCAAAAGCCTGAAGGTGACGGCAGAGCACCCGCTGTTTGGCGTTGGCCCCGGCAACTTTACAGTGGTCTCAGGAGTTTGGCGTGTGACTCATAATGCCTATACTCAAATGAGTTCGGAAGGCGGCCTACCTGCGTTGCTGCTATACCTTCTGATTTTGTGGAGCGGCTTTGCAAATGTGCGGTCCATTAAACGAATGGGTGGTCAAAAGCTTACGACGTTCGCTTCCGGACTCAAGGCTAGCCTCGTTGGTGTTGTTGTCGGGGGGTTTTTTACGAGCCTCGCATACGAGTCCGATGGCTACTGCCTTGTTTTCTTCACCACTGTACTTTATCAAATTGCGAGGCATGAGTGGGCGCTCAACGATAGTCAAGATAACATTCATCGCCAGATACGCATTCAGGCTACATTAGAGGACGCTGCGCCCGGGCGAAGCAGCATGGCCAACGCATGAAACTAGCCAATTTCGTGCTGGATTCGAGGGCTGCTTGTTTTTAGAAGCGAGCGAAGACAAAACCCGACGACTCTCGAGGTCCCTTGAGACCCGTTAAGTCAAGCAATGCTTGCATGGACAAGACGAAGCTCTGGTGTATAGATCCGGGAAAGAACTTCTTACGTTTCGAAATATTTGCTGACACGGCGTTTCAGGCAGAATAGAGCGATGGCCGGTTCGGGGACCATCCGTTTGGCCTACTTAGTGAGCCAGTACCCTGCCGTAAATCATACGTACATCCTGACGGAGGTCCGCGCACTGCGAAAGCTCGGCTTTGAAGTTCAGGTTGTCTCGATTCGCGCCTCGGACCGACCGCCGGAGAATTTGAGCGAAGAGGAATTGGACGAGCAGCGCGAGACTTATACTGTGCTGAAAGCTGGGATTGTCACAATTTTTGCCGCCCACGTGTTGACTATGCTGCGCCGCCCGCTTGCCTATCTCCGTGGACTTTTCGAAGTTAGCCGCTTGTCGCGCGGTTTCCGGGAAGCTCTGGCAAACTTAATCTATTTTGGCGAATCTGTCGTGGTCGGACATCGCATGTGCTACTTGAACGTTAACCATGTACATTCTCATTACACGTCCACGGTGGCGCTTTTCATTGCTCGTGTTTTCCCGATCACCTTTTCTGCGACTATTCACGGCCCAGACGAATTTAACGACGTGATCGGATTTCATGTTGCGAAAAAGGTGGCCCGTGCCCGATTCTTGTGCGCGATTAGCTCGTACGCGCTCAGCCAGTTGATGAAAGCTTCGGAACCCCGACATTTCAGCAAGCTGGAAATGAATCCGCTTGGAATCGACTGCGGCAAGTTTCTGCCTCGAGAACATCGCAGCAACCCGTCCCGTTTTGAAGTCCTCTGTGTTGGCAGGTTGGCTCCTGCGAAGGCTCAGCATTTACTTATAAAAGCGATCGACCGCTTGGTACGTGAGGGGCGACAGTCCGTCCATCTTCGGTTGGTGGGTGACGGTCCGGACTGGGTGCTCTTGCAGAACCTCGTATCGGCTCGCGGCCTCGAGCACCATGTCACGCTTGAAGGCGCCTGCAATCATGATCGCGTATTGTCCTTCTATCAACAAACCGACCTTTTTGTTCTGGCCAGCTTCGCCGAAGGCGTTCCCGTGGTCCTCATGGAAGCAATGGCGATGGAAATTCCCTGTGTCGCCACATGGATCACTGGGATTCCGGAACTCATTCGCCACGGAGAGGATGGCTGGCTCGTGCCACCTGCCGATGAAGCGCAATTATCAGCCGCGATAGCCCGATTGATGGACGATGCCGAACTTCGTAAGAAGTTGGGCCGCTCCGCCCGCCTCCGCGTCCAGGAGAAATACGATCTCGAGCGGAATGTAGAGCGCCTTGCAGAGATTTACAGGAAGCGGCTTGGCTAGCACCGTTCGGATAGGGCGAGGAAATCCCAGGCGGGATGGGGCTGCGGGGCGGGCAATCGATTTGTGAAATAGGCGGCTAAGAGTCACGAAAGGCAGGGTGCGTTTTTTGCCGAAGGAAATTCGATTGGTTGACGGAATTATCTTGCTGATAGTCCTGCTAGTGTTTTCCATGATTTTTGGAAGGCTAGTCTCGCCACAGCGGTTTAACTATGACGAGTCCGATTATATGTATGCCGCTTCGAAAGGACTTTTGGCTTCCTATCTAGATCGGCCTTCGATCTCCGTCGTTGATTTCATGAGAACAGGCATTCAGAGAGGCTTGCATTCCAGCGAATGGCGGGGACTTTCCGACTACATCCGCCAAAGAGACGACATAACCTTGTACAGGCATTTTCACGCTCCTCTTTATTTTTATTGGCTCAGAGTCTTCCAAATGCTCTTCGGTTCCCAGGAATTTCGTGTTCGCTGGACTTCTATGACTTCTCTCATGCTCATGGCATCCATCTTTTACTTTGGTTCGTTCGCCCTTCTTGGGCGTGCCGGAAGATTATTGGGCATGTTGGCCGCGGGGTTGCTATTAATGAGCCCAACAAACATAGAGACGGCGAGGTGGATTAGCCCTCATAGTCTTTATTCTGCTTGCAGTTTGGCTACACTGTTGTTCCTTGCTAAGTTGGTTCAAACCAATGACCTGCGGTTTCTTTTTGGCTCCTTGGTTTGCCTGGGTTTAGCATTGGCCACCATCGAATATGCTCCCTTGCTGGTTCTCGTACTCCTGATGACGGTCTATCTGCGACGGTCAGCTCTTTTTCCAAGGTGGTCCCCCAAGGAACTTTTTCGGTTCTGGCTCTTATGCGGTGCAATGATATTGTTCGAAATAGCTGCGTTTTGGCCAGCAGGTCTATACAAACTGGATATAGTCAAAAATTATTTATTTTTTCTTTATTTTGCGACGATCAGGAGCCATGCGGCATATGGCACAGAGTCCCTTGCTCATCTCTGGTGGGCACGGATCGTTTCTTCCCCCGTCGAGTATTTTGTACTGATCTCGATGAGCTGTTACTTCCTTTACCTTTTTTGGCGCAGACGGGCCCCTTTAGAATTGACGCCCTTTTTCCTTTATGCGACCCTCATGTTTTTGACAACTCTGAGGAACCGTTCTGAATCTGCCTATTACGTCTCCTCGTTGGTCGCAGCACTCGACTTCGTTTCTGCCTACCTGCTCTGGATGCTGTTGCAATCCCAGCACAAACTGCGATCAGGTATCGTGGCATTTATCCTGCTTGTGATCGCCGCGAACAATTTTTATTTTTACTATCGCCCTGTCTCGAGGAGTTCACCAGATGAGACGACCACTGCGCTCATTGATATGCTTTCCCAATCTGGCGTGCAAGAAGAACGTCTATTAGTGCCGAGGCTTTACCAACCAATGGTTCATTATTACTTTCAAGGAGCTAATATCAGCAGCTATCCAGAGGACCAGACCACACAACAAATCTTTAATGAACTCCGCGCCAACGGTTTAGAGGGTCTAGTTTACGAAGGTACCGACTTCGATGGGCTAGGCAAAATCCTTCAAACGAATTGGAGCGTTCAGAGCGTGATCAAGCCGGAGTCCGACAGACTGGGAAGGGCGGTTGCTTATTATCGCCTGCGATCTATGCGGTAATCCCTTACGGATCGTGGCAACGATACAGGTCGCCTAACGGATTTGTGGGCGGCTCGCCAGTAACTGTTCGTAAATTTCCGCCATTCGGCTAGCGGAGGCCTTGCGCGAAAAGCCCCCGCGGATGAAGCGCTCTCCAGCCTCAGCCAGTTTTCGCCGCAAATCAGTATCCTCGATTAGCCGACGCAGGGCTTCCGTCAACGCGCCGACGTTTTGTGCCTCAAATAGCAGTCCACGCTCGGTATGGGCTACAAGTTCCGGATTCCCGCCGACATTGGAGGCCACTACCGGGCAGCGGCAAGCCATGGCTTCCATCAGTGAGTTCGACAACGCTTCATCGAGCGAGGGAAGAACGAAGATGTCGAACGCGCGCAGCCACCGTGCGACGTCTGCTGTTGTTGGCTCCCAGACGCAGTCTGAGAATACACCCGCCTCTTTCGCCTGCTGCTGCAGTTCAGCCAACATAGTTCCGCTACCGACGATGGCTAGCTTCATTTGCTTACAAAGAGAGCGCACGCGGGCGAACGCGCTCACGAGTGTTGCCAGTCCCTTTTCCGGACGCAGCGCACAAACCACGCCGATCACCAGTGCGTCTTCAGGCAAAGATGGAGGCCTCGGCGAATGGTCCCAGAAGAATTGGTGAAGATCGATCCCGTTGTAGCAGATATGAATCAATTCCTGCGGAACTGACTCGTCCTGAACCAAATGGTTTTCCAAATACTTACAGTTGACAACGATGCCATTCACTAAGTGATCGGTCCACCGGAGTAGCTTGCGGAATTCGGGCGTGAGCCCTCGGTGTCCCCGCTGGCTGGAAACCAGCCGAGCCGATGTGACGTACCGTGCTACCGGCATACTGTAGACGGTCAAAGGAGCATCGAAGCTATGCACCAGTCGAATTTTCTGGCGCCGGATGTAACGTGCCAATTGCCAAATGCCCGCCAGTGCCGCGCGTGATCGAAAGGAGTACACTGGAAACTGGATTACCGGAACGCCGGCAGCGCGAAGCTGATCTCCGCGCAGTCCTTGCGGCCGGAATGTTCCCACGTATGGCTCGAAGCGCGTAGAATCCAGGCCCAGGGCAATTTCGGTCATCTGCCGCTCGCTTCCACCGAGATGGAGTTCGCGCGCCATCAGCAGAATCGGATACTTCATGAGGGTACCTCGGACCCCAGAGGCCCACGTTGACCGTAACGAAACCGTAAGTCCGCCATAGAATACGCCTCCAGATTCTTCCGGAAGGTCACACCTCACCCTTATTGAATTTAGTTTCCAATGGAGAGTCGGCTCAAGAAACCCGACTGCTCTTTAATCTCGAGCCGCAGAGGCGGGGTGTGGCGAAAGATTGTGTAGCTAGGTCGCGATCAAGAAAAACACATTGCCAGATTTCAAGATTCAGCAGGCGCCAGATGCGATCAGAATGATCGTACTGGTTTGCGCGATGTTCATGGAACAATCGTTCCACACCTTCCGGTTGAAAGAGTCCACGACTCAGACTGCGATGGCCAAGTAGCATATCTTGGATTGTTTCTAGCTGCGGTCCGCGGAGCCAGCTAACGAGCGGCGTTGAAAAACCCACCTTCGGCCGATGAATGATGGACGGAGGCAACAAATCCCGCACCGCCGCTTTAAGAATCAGTTTTCCTGTCATCCCCTTGGTTCTAAATCGTGCCGGAACAGATGCCGCGAATTCGACCAGAACGTGATCGAGGAATGGAACGCGACTCTCGATTGATGCGGCCATGCTCATCTGATCCTGCTTCATACATAGTTCGACAAGGTAGGTCTTGATGTCAGTGTAGAGCAGACGATCCAGTAGATTCCCTTTCGAACTCTCCCAGTAACCCAGCACGTCGCGATAGGCAGTTTCGGATTTGCCTTGTCCATGATCGACGAGCAGTCCCTGTTGGTCATATTCCGAAAACGCAGAGTAGAAATTGTCAAAATAAAAAGAGGGCCAAGATTCGCCATCCCGGCCTAGGAACGTATGCTGCAACCTGCGGCGCAAAGTGCCACCAAGATGATGGGAAAGGTCAATTTCTTCGCGAATTCGGCGGCGAGCACCCGCCGGGACCAGGGCACGGTATATGCGATCGAACCGAGAGTTCCACAGGGTGAAGGTGTAGCGCCCATAGCCAGCCAGCGTTTCGTCGCTACCCTCGCCGGTCAGGACTACCTTAACCCGTTCGGCCGCAAGCCGCGCAACAAAGTAGAGCGAAACACTGGAGGGCCAAACAAGGGGCTCGTCTTCGTGCCAAATGAGTTGCGGAAGAGCCTCGAAAAAGTCCTCACGACTAACGCGGACCTCGTGGTGAACAGAACCGATATGATCAGCAACGGTGCGTGCATAGCGAAGTTCGCTGTAGGCTTCCTCGCCATAGCCCACGGCGAAGGTTTCGATGGGGTCCTTCCGAATTTTCGACATCAGCGCGGCAATCGTGCTGGAGTCGAGACCGCCACTAAGAAACATCCCGACCGGCACATCGCTCATCAAGTGGCTTGCGACGGCTTCTTCCAAGAGCTCTCGATACGCTTGCACATAGTATTTTTCCGTACGGCTGTTCTGTCCACGCCCCTGGGGCATGTCCCAATAGGGGTGGACCTTCACAATGCCATTTTCGTCTAGCTTCAGGGTGTTCCCAGGGAGAAGTTTGCTGATTCCTTCGAACATGGTCCGCGAACCTGCTAAGTATCCGAAGGCGAGATATTCTGGAAGCGCATCACGATTGAGGTTGGCGCGAATCCCCGGGTAAGCCAGCAGCGCTTTGATTTCCGAAGCAAACAGGAACTGTCCACTCTGTTGCAGGTAATACAGTGGCTTAATGCCTAATCGGTCTCGGGCAACGAACAAGGTCCGGCGGCGTGAGTCCCAAATCGCGAACGCGAACATGCCACGAAGATGCTTGACACACTCTTCCCCATACTCTTCATAGAGATGGACAATTGTCTCGGTGTCACTGTGGCTGCGATAGCGATGACCGCGCCTCTCTAACTCAGCGCGAAGTTCTTGGTGATTGTAGATCTCGCCGTTATAGACGAGCCAAACTGACCCGTCTTCGTTGGTAACAGGCTGCTGCCCCGATTGCAAATCAATGATGCTTAACCGGCGCATCGCCATGCCTATGTTTTCGGCGACGTAAAACCCTGCGTCGTCTGGCCCGCGGTGGATGATTTGGCGGTTCATTTCTTCGAGAACGACGCGATCCACATGTCGTTCCCGGTGTGAATAGAAGATGCCGCAGATCCCACACATATCTAGTCGTTTCTGTTCCTTAAATGACTTTCAGATTCGGCGCCGGGCACTGAGAATTTATCTGGAGCGTCAACGAAGGTCACCTGCTTCGTACTCTGGTCCGACCATTCGCGCGACGACACGCATCGCTCGCCGGTGAACACGGGCCGTTTATCGAAGACCAAGAAACTTCCCTCGCACATGACGATGTGCCGTGCTCGATCCTGATCATCGAAGAGAAAATACACAAATCGAGCGTCGCTTTCCATTCGACCTAAGCGCCACGACTTGCTACTCTCTGCGAATATCATCCGGTGGGTCTCAGAACATCTTTGGTAAGTATAGGCGCTAATCGAGGGGTCGGCAGGATCATTGGATGAGAGCAAGCGGCCTAGTTCCGGAGTTGTTTCGGAAACCGGGAGCAACACAGAGCATAGCTCGGATGGCACCACTGATCGCCGACGAAAATGAATCGCCAGTGCCGGTTCTTTCTTGCCGTAGACCGGCGAACACCAACCTTCACCCAGATCGCTCACCCAACTCGAGCCTTCGTTTGTGAGCAGAGCAAACCTCGATTTCCCGTCTTCCTCGCTGAGGAAACAATCTGAGCTCTTTCTGTGAACGACCAACCCAGGAGACAGGTGCCAGGAAAGTTCGAATGAGTGTTCTCCTTCTCCGACCACTACATCGCGTATGAGCCAGAAGTTAGACTTCAAATGGAACACCCAACGACGATGAACGACAGGCTGTGGCAATCGAGCATAGCCGGTGTGGGCGCCTTGGAATAGCTCGAAATTCTTCCCAACAATCCAGGATTCAACCTGGGTGTCAACTTTCGCTTCCCAGGCGAAAGGCCCTCGAGGTTGGGACTGATCCGCTCCGTCGACTTGAAGGGTATTGTGCGCTGCTGTTCCTCGAAAGGCATCTCGCGAATTGTCGTCAGCGACATAGCAATACGTGCCGGGGTCTGCCAGCAGCTCACGTCCATCCGCCGCGAAATGGATGCTAAGGGCATCAGCGTGTCCATGACCCGCCGAAAGGGAACCTTGCGGACCGGCGTCAATCACGAGTTGCGTCTTTGTTAGCGCCGAATCAGCCATGACGTAAATTCCACAGTCTTTAAAGGCGGTCGATTGCGGCGGGATTTGGCCGCAGCTCAGAACATCGAATTCGGCCATCCCTTGAAGACCTAAGAGCCACAGGGTTTCCTCCCGTGCGTCGCCCACTAACGCCTTGAAATCAGCGCGCTTAAACAGCACAGCGCCAGTAGCCAACGGATCAAACAGATGCTTCGCGCGATTACGCTGTGGTTCAAACAGACGACCACCGTCATCATCCCCCAAGCGAGGCGGAATCGCTGCTTGGGCTAAACTTGCCAGGAACTCTAGCATTTTCTCGATTGTTCGATCCAAGTCGGAAGGAATCGGCAAACCGTTCATCGCAGCCAAGATTCGTGCATGAATGAAGAAATCAAGAGCATAGACATGGTAGTAAGTAGACTGCTCAAAATGCATTCCGTCAGGCCGCACTTGCTGTTGGGCTGCGCGCAGGACGATCTCCCAGCCCATGGTTTGCCAGCGGCGCGATCGGGCGAGATCCGGACGCAAAGTTCCTAGGAAGAAGAGTGCAACGCCTTCGCCGAGAAGGTGCGTGTTAGGCGAAAAGTACGTCGAGAGATATCTCTCGATATGGCACCCACTGACCGCTAGACTACGACGTAAAGCATCCGGGAAGTTCAGCGGAACAAGGTCGACGCCAGCCAATAAGTTCCACATCCGCAACCAAGCGATTGTGCGAAAACCGACTTCGAGGCTACTCGCCCAGTTAATCCCAATGGGATAGGGATTCTCGGACTGCCAATCGAACCATTGACTGAAAAGCTCCTGGCTGAATTTTTCCTCGCCCGTCAGCCGGTAGGCCTTAGCGAGCGTAACCAAATGTTGATGACGATTAAGCTCCCAGATAATTTTCGAGTCACCGACCTCTTCATAGTCCAGATAACGGACTTGATGCCATGGCTTGCGCGGTGCTTGCTTTCCGTGTACCGCGTCCAGATGCCAGTCGACCTTCTTCCCATAATCCAAGCGTTCATATCCCAAAAGGTCGAACTCATGTTTGCAGATTCGCCGAGCGCGATCAATGACCTGCTCGGCTTCTAATGGGAAACGCTTTCGCATTTCTGCGATCAATGTCGGGGTGTCCTCCGGCGAAGAGAAGAATCGCGCGCCGTTCGAGGTCGAGAAGCAAGCCTGTTCGACTCGGCCGAATCCAATACCAAGCCGGTAGCGTGCTAAGTCCAAACGCTTGTTGACTTCTTGCCGACCGCGAACGAGCAATTCATTCCCGGTCATGGAAGCTAGTCGTCTCAAACGCTTTGCCCCTAGCTTTTCCACTAACCTTGGTATCCGGTTTTGAATGATGTTCTGGTCCCCCGATCGCTGGAAACGTCCTTCAACTCAAGCACTTACGCCTGGAGCGAATTCGCCTCCGAAAGGGATTCTGCAGCACTTCTGCGTCCTTCTTGGAGCATTCTTCCAGAAGCAGCGCATGTCAGGAGTGTATGTAAGCGCTTTATAATCATTTGTTTAGAGGAGTTGAACCCCTTGAATGAACAACCCCTAATCGAATTGTTATCGATAGGGAATGACGTGGCGACAAAAAGGAAATCATTTACCCGTCGTGACCTTCGACGAAAAACGTTTGTAACATTATCGCCTAATTCCATGAAAATCGGTAATCTCTAAGCTAGGTTTACCGCATTGCCGTTCGGCAAGCTAACTGCAAATGGCAGATTGTGACCACGTAAAGGAGATTTGTGCCCTCGACTCTGGAAGCTCGAATGAGAAACAATGCCGCGAGCAATTAGTATCTTCGGACTGGGATATGTCGGCACCGTGACCGCCGCTTGCCTCGCGCACAAAGGTAATCGAGTGCTCGGGGTAGACGCTAACCCAGCTAAGGTGCAAACCCTGGAATCGGGACACACACCTGTCCTTGAGCCAGGAATAGACGCACTCATGGCGGAGTCGCGTGGTGCTTGCCGCCTACACGCCACCACAGATGCCACCAAGGCCGTGCAGGACTCCGATGTCTCGTTTGTGTGCGTGGGGACGCCGAGTCTGCGGAACGGCAAACATGATCTCGGGCAAGTGGAGCGGGTCATCAATGATATTGGAAAGGCACTGCGGCAGAAGGATGGCTTCCATACCGTCGTGCTTCGTAGCACGGTAATGCCCGGCACTACCGAATCCCTGGTGATCCCCAGGCTGGAAGAAGCAAGTGGGAAGCGTGCTGGCGCGAATTTTGGGGTTTGTTACAACCCCGAGTTCCTGCGTGAAGGGAGCGCTGTTTCCGACTTCCTTCAGCCCACCATTACCGTATTGGGAGCCGCCGAGCCAGTGCAGCTCCGAGTGGTTCGTGAAATGTACGAGTGGGTGCCAGGAAAGATTTTCGAAAGTTCTTTGACCACCGCAGAAACAGTCAAGTCCATCTGCAATGCCTTTCACGCACTCAAAGTTGTTTTTGCCAACGAGGTAGGTACCGTGTGCAAGCGGATGGGGATTGACACCGAAGCAGTGTTCGAGATCTTCAAATCGGACACACGCCTAAATGCATCTGCTGCATATCTCACCCCAGGTTTCGCCTTCGGTGGTTCCTGTTTGCCCAAGGACTTGCGTGCACTAGCACAGTGCGCTCGTCAATTGGACCTCCGTCTGCCGGTTATCGAATCGATCTTGCAGAGCAACAACGATCACATCGAACGCGCCGTAGAAGAAGTGCTACGCACGGGGAAAAAGAAGATCGCCGTTCTAGGCATGAGCTTTAAGACGGGCACGGACGATCTGCGTGAAAGCCCGTTGGTTGAGTTCATCAAACGGCTGTTAGGGGAGGGCTGCCAGATCCGCATTTGGGACCGCGACGTGGCGCTCGGCCGGCTCGTTGGATCGAACCGCCAGTTTATTGAGGAAGTCATTCCGCACATCGGCACGTTGCTGGCTCCTAATCTGTCTGAAGTGGTGAAATTCGCTGAAGTGGTAATTATAGGCACGCGGCTAGTCGATAGGGAATCACTGCTTCCACATCTTAAGCCCGAGCAGGTCGTCATCGACCTCGTCAATATCGAAAAATCAAGTCGTCTTCAAGGCCATCCCTCCTACGAGGGCATCTGCTGGTGAGGCAAACTCCTTGAAAATTCTCTGGGTCAAAGCTGGAGGGCTCTTCCCGCCTGACACTGGCGGCAGGATTCGCAGCTACCAGATTCTGAAAACACTAGCTCGCCGTCATCGCGTCACGCTGTTCACCTTCTACACGGCCGTTCCTGACGATCTTCACAGCCACCTCCAGTCTCAGTTCGCTCGCGTCGTGTGTTTGCCCATGAAAATCCAGTCGGGCAGAAGATTCCGTGAAGGTCTCGAGTACCTCCGGCATTTGTTCTCGGGTTTACCGTATACTGTCTCCAAGTTTTGTCGGCCGGACGTGGCTGTCGCTCTTAAGAAACTGGTGGCTGAAGATAAACCGGATGTTATCGTGTGCGACTTCGTGTTCGCGGCACACGTCATTCCCTGGGAGGCGACCATCCCAAAGGTGCTGTTTACCCATAACGTCGAAGCTTTGATCTGGAAGCGACATTACCAGCTCGCCCGCAATCCACTGTGGAAGGCGGTCTGTTGGCGGGAGTACCGCACTATGGAGCGTTTTGAGCGCACCTATGCAAAGCGTTGCGACCATCTGCTGACCGTCTCAGAGCACGACCGCAAGATTTTCCTGAAGCTTGCCGATTGTTCCCGGATTACCGTTATTCCCACGGGGGTGGACGTCGACTATTTCCAACCGGCGCCGCACCTGGAAAAACCCAACAATTTAGTTTTCACAGGTTCAATGGATTGGATGCCGAATGAGGACGGCATTCTCTTTTTCCTCCAGCAGATCTGGCCGCTTGTTCGGGCAAAAATCCCGAACAGTTCGCTTTCGATCGTCGGTCGCCATCCCTCCAAACGAATCGAGGCACTGACGGCCGAATTGGAAGGCGTTCACATAACCGGGCGAGTAGATGACATTCGCCCGTACGTGCATCGCGGCTCGGTTTATATCGTCCCCCTTCGAATTGGCAGCGGCACGCGGCTCAAGATTTTTGAGGCCATGGCGATGGGGAAAACAATCGTCTCAACCGCCATCGGTGCCGAGGGCCTGCCGGTTACGTCCGGCCGCGACATCGTCCTGGCCGATGGCGCCGCCGACTTCGCCAACGCGATTATCAAGTTGCTGCAGGACCCCGTCCAGCGCGGCGAAATCGGCAGAGCGGCCCGCCAGCTCGTCGAGCAGAAACACAGTTGGGATTCGGTGGGCCAGCCCTTTGAAGCTGTGCTGCAAAACCTTGCAAGGCCGATGAGCGACTTGCTTTCTGCGATGTCGAACCACAAACTCTCAGCGTTATCTCACTGAGGTCTCTATCGACTGTGTCGTCCGTCGGTCTTAAACGAGGAAAGGAGTTTCAGCCCAGTGACAGTGCAGCCAAGACTGGAACCCCAGCTTGTGAAGAGCAGGGCGACCGGTCCGAAACCTTCCGCCTTTCCAGCGTGGACCTCCGAATCGGAATAATTGTTTTGGTCTTGTGCTGCGCGTTCGCTTATCTGCGCTGGCTGAAATTGGATACGCTCGTCTGGGGTGACCCACCACGCTGGTTATTGGAGTCGCAACGAGTAGCTGCCGGCCAGCTGCCATACCGTGATTTTTCATGGATCTATCCGCCGTTTTCAGTGCTCCTGCTGGGTTGGACGATGAGGCTATTTGGAGTGAGCTTCGCAGTTGTGCAAGCCTGCATCGGGGTGATCTCTTTCGCGGTCGTTTTTCTGGCTTATGCTGTGATTCGTCGGCTCCTCCCACGATTTCTCCATCTGCCCGTCATGTTTTGCCTCGTGGCGGTCTGCGCGACGAGCCTCATGTTCTTCAGTCTGTTTTCTATTTTTACATACGTTCCGGCACTACAGACAGGGGCCGCAGGCTTCTTGTTGCTTTTGGTTGGGCTCCTATCCTACGTCCGGTCTGGCAAATTGAACCCGAAAAGCTGGCTCGCCATTGCATTCGGAGCCTTTATCGCGGCTTACAGCAAGCCGGAACCCTTGATTGCAACTTATAGCACCATCGCCATTCTCGCGATCGTTGATCGTTACTACTGGTTTGCCGGAAAGGAGAGAAAGGACTGGTTCCGCCATTACGCAAAGCTCGCCCTAGCGTGCATCGCGCCCGCTCTTGTAGCGTATCTTTGGATGGGTGCCGTTGCAGGCTTCTCTAACATGAAGGCGGGGATTACAGGCTATGGTGTGGCAGCCACCGCGTGCCCCTGGTGGCCAACAGGTCTCGGTCTTTTCGGGGCCGCCGCGTCTATTGGAGAAGCGGTGTTCATCGCTGCTGCGCTTTCGCTCACGCGGCGCGGTCGGTTCGTGGCCCGTTTCGGATCGCGCTACTATTACGGATTGGCAGCGGGTTTTGTTGGCCTCCTCGTCTATTTCGCTTATGTCCTATATGGGAATTGGGAGCTCCTCACTGGAACCCGTCCGATCCTCGAGAAGATCTGGTACTCCGCTCCAAGCACGGTGTTGAGCAACGCAGTTCTGCTGCCAGTCATGTGGTCTTGCGTTGTTCTCTGGCTCTACTTAGCCGTCTGGTTGCTCACTTCAAGGGGAAGGGAACCCAGGCTTACGGCGGATTCCGTCGCACTATTGATCGTCCTAACAGGACCCGTCGCGATGTCTGCGCGAGGATGGTTCAACTGGCATCTCGGCGTGATGAGTACAGTCCCCGGGATTTGCTACCCGTTTTTCTTGCTTCTCGCGCCCTATCTGGTTTGGCGCCTTTATGCTCTCGCGGGCGCAGGTTCGGATCTGGATCGCGGTCTTCGTTCGCGGCCTGCAGGGGCCCTCGCAGCCCTACTTACGGGATACGCTCTCTTGCGAGTTGCCGGAGCGTATCCTAGCCAGCTCTCAGACGCCCCCTATCCCGCTCTCTCCACCGCGGCGGGAAATATTCGCCTTACGGACTTTTCAGCCAATTCGGAGATTTATCGTTTTATTGTTGAGAACACATCGCCCTCGGATACGATTCTCGATATTCCTTGCGGGGGAGGGATCAATTTCGCCGCGCGCCGTCTTAGTCCGATTTTTTCCACACAGATGATACAACTTCTCATGCCAGATCGTTTCCTCAAAGAGGATCTGGAACGCATTCGCCAGCACCCGCCCAAGGTTGTAATCGCGCAAAATGGGCCCAGCTACGGAGCTCTCTATGGCCTGCAAGGTTGCACTTGTGCTTTTCCTCGCGTTGTGTGGGTTCCCGCCACCAGCTCCGTGGTGCCGAACAAGGTGTTCCCTGCAATTGCTTACATTCAACAGAACTACCGAGTAGCCAAGATAGTCGGGCAGAAACTCCTGCTCGTGCCAAGGAACGTCAACAGTGGCGCCGTTGCCGATGACCCAAATAAAGCGCGCGATCCACAACGCACGTTCGCCATGTTACAGAGCACGATGAATTGGAAGTATGGCGGCGCCCTAGACCCGCCCGAATGAGGATGAGCTCGCTCGTGTCGCCGATTGTTGCCCGTCGGATTCTGATCCTGATGCCCGTCCGCGACGATTGGGAATCCGCCGCCGCCCTGATCCAGCTCCTAGATAAGTCTGTTTCACAGGGGACGGATAACGTCGAAATCCTGCTCGTAGATGATGGTTCTGTTCAGCAGTGCCATCTTCCTGAACTGATCGGCTATTTCAATAGCGTCCGATCGATCCAGGTTCTGCGCCTGCGGCGCAATCTCGGTCATGACAAGCCGTTAGCTAGAGAGGATTCGCCAGCGCCTCCCCAAGTTATGACTGTAGGAAATACCCGACAAGAGCCCTCTATGGCCTGCAAGGTTGCACTGTGCTTTCCTCATGAACTATGAGCTGGCGGGCGGGCGCTAGCACCTGTTGACGATTGATGATGCGACGCACATTTTGAGCGCGAGGGGGGAGCACGGGAATTCGCGGCGGCTGTGGGCGCCGTACTGGAGATACTTGCGGCCAAAGGTGGCGCCGGCTTGGTTCGCGCTGCTGGATTTGACGCGGCGGCTGCGCCACGCGCTGGGGATGCAGGCGAAGCACGCGCCAGTGCTTTCCTGCTGTATACGGCTTTTTTTGATAAGCTTGGTGGGCGATGAAAGTTCTGGTCACCGGCAGCAGTGGACTAATCGGCTCCGCGGCGGTAGAGCATTTCGACCGCCAGGGGCACGAAGTCTTCGGCGTGGATAACAATATGCGGCGCGTTTTTTTTGGCGCCGCGGGCGACACGCTGTGGAATTTGGAGCGCCTGAAGAATACGTGCAAGCGGTTCACGCACGCGGCCATCGATATTCGCGATCGCGCGGCGATCGAAGCTGTATTCAACGCGCAGCACTTCGACCTGATTGTGCATTGCGCGGCGCAGCCTTCTCACGACAAGGCGCGGGATATCCCGGTGCTCGACTTCGAGGTCAACGCGCTAGGAACCGTCAATCTGCTGGAGATGACGAGGCAGCACTGCCCCGAAGCGGCGTTCGTTTTTTTCAGCACGAATAAGGTGTACGGCGACGCACCCAACGAGATTCCGATGAAGGAGCTCGACACGCGCTACGATTACGCGCGGGCTGACGATTACGACGGCGTTGACGAGACCTGCCGGATCGATCGCACGTTGCACTCGCTGTTTGGGGCTTCGAAGGCTGCGGCGGATCTAGTGGCGCAGGAATACGGGCGCTACTTCAACATGAAAGTAGGCGTTTTTCGCGGCGGGTGCTTGACCGGGCCTTCTCATTCGGGCGTCGAGCTGCACGGATTCTTATCGTACCTGGTGAAGGTCGCACTGAGCGGCGGGCGCTATAGCGTTTATGGCTACAAAGGCAAGCAGGTGCGCGACAACATTCACAGTCACGACGTGGTGCGCGCGATCGAAGAATTTGCCGCGAATCCGCGGCCGGGCGAGGTCTACAACATGGGCGGCGGGCGCGGCAACAGCATTTCGATGCTGGAAGCCATTGCGCGAATCGAACTGCTCACCGGGCGTAAGCTGGACTGGCATTACGTGGAGGAAGCACGTAAGGGCGATCACATTTGCTACATTTCAAATCTGCGGAAGTTTCAGACGCACTACCCGAATTGGAAGATTACGCGCGGGCTGGATACTATGCTGGAGGAAATGGTCGCAGCGCAGCGCGCGCAGCTCCATTCCGCGGCAAAATGAGCCCGATTCGATTGGCGGCCCGCGCATCCACGACTAATCAAAGCGTCTGGACGCTGCGGCAAAGACGATCGTGAACGCCAAGCCCACCGTTTCCGCGATCATTTTGAGAATGCCGGCCAGGAGCGGCGGCGGTTGAACAGCTGCTTGTGCCAGAGGACGCCCACAGCAATAATCTACCGTGGTGACGAGCCACTCCACGGGAAAGTCTCAATTAAACTTCACGCATCGGTTGAGATTGATCGTCGCGAGAAAACCAGGTCGACGTAACCCGTTCTGCTCAAATCGGAAGGAATCCCGGATGTCAGCCTGCCGTTTCTAGCTAGCGCATACACCATATAGCCGCGTAGACCTAGCCAACGACGTATTTCTTCGGGTTCGAATCCCAATTCGATCATGGCGTCAGGTGCGTATTCCAGCGCAATCACGGCATTCGGGTTCTCTGCCAGGGTCTGCTCCATTCCTTTACACACCGGGAATTCGTAGCCCTGAACATCGATCTTGATGAATCCGATCGGTTGAAGCGCATTCTTCCGGGCGAACGTGTCGATCTTCGTTATAGGCACCCGAACGGCATTCGAGTTGACACCCGACTCCCGGAGCCGCTTGGTTAGGACACGATGGTCAGCATGATGATCCTGATTGCGCCATAATTCGATAGTTCCATCCTCGGCGCCAATGGCCGTCTGGATGGAAACGATACGGCCGCCTATCGTCCGGGACTGGGCACAGCGCAAGAGCAACAGGAAGTTGAACTCTTCTGGCTCGAAGGAGTACACGCGATAAGCCGGTTCGATTGCCCGCGCGAACACCGTCGATGTGTATCCAATGTTCGCGCCGATATCGAGCGCGTGCCCGCCTCGAAAAAGTTCCGGGTGCCTCTGAGCTAACGCGTGAAACGGGTCCTCAAGATATCGTTTATAAAGCCTATACGAGGAGGCAAAGAGCCAGCTGCCCATCCGTGTGCGCAACAAGCCTGATCTGCGAGCGCTGGAGTAAACCTGCGTTAAGACACTAGCCGGACGCTTGCCTATGCTCATGACGATGATCCGCGGCTTCGGGGCGTGTGGCGTCGACGACGAGGCTCGGTTCCCATCGCGCGCAAGCTCCTCTCTTCAAAACCGCAAATGAGAAGCGACTTCACGAAGCGCCAGCCGCGCTAGGGCGCCACGCTGTCACCCTCTGTGATATGTGTTCGATAGCTATCCCCAAGAGAATGAGGTAGAAGCCGTCAACCGGAAAGCGGTAACGGTTATTTTCGAAAGACGAAAGAAAATTGGCGATACCTGCCAGATACGTGATATTGAACAGCAGGAAGCCCAACAGCATCGCTGTCGCAAGTTCCAGAGACGTGCGTCGCAGGCCCGAGATCAGATAATAGATCCCCCAGGCCCACAGGAGCGGCAATCCTGTCATCAGAAACGTGCCGCTGTACAAGACTAGACTCAATTTGTGGCCGCTTGCTGCCACGGCTCGCACTGCTTTTCGGTCGGAAGCTTCTCTCCATTGTCCAAAGAAAACCACATTGAAGAAGCGGTCGATCGGCCAGATCTTGGGGCGGTTCTGGTCGAAGAACGGAAAGTCGCCCGTTGGGAGGAAATATGTAAACCACGCCGCTTCGAGGGATCGCAGATAGACTCGCGGATAATGGCGCAGAAGGGCAAGTCCGTCATGGACGTAATACTTCTGAACCTGGAAATACGCAATGTTATTGAAGTTCGGCACTCCGGTCGACGTTGTTTCCTCGTCCAACACGGGGATGCCGGTCTTGGCAGGCATCGTGATAAAAGGCTTGTATTCGGACAACGGGGCTCCGGCATCGATTAACGAAACCGGCGAGATCAGGCCCGAGTCCATAAAATGCTTAGCCTCCTCCGGAGTTAGATGATGCGAGGTAATAACATCCATGTTCATGCCCATCCAGGTGCTACTCGAGAAAGTTCGGAAAAGAACCCAATTCTTAAAGTAGAGAGAAAATGTCAAAACAATCGGGAGAATGCCAGCCAACAGTATGGCCCTGCGGCTGTGCCCGCCGAAATAGAGGAGTAGCCCAAGTATCGCTAACAGATAAATCAAATGGAATTGATTCCGAAGCAGCACTAGAAGGAGAATACCAAAAAAGAAGACCACGATGTAAATCGTTTTCTTTCGCGCGAAGAAATAGTAAAGCGCAGCGGCGGTCATCAGGAGCAGGAATACGAGCAGATACTCGTAAAGGAAAAAATTCTCAAACAGCACGACGCCCGGGCTCACAATGAATAGCGCGGTCAACGTGAACGCGATCGGAATACGAACCCCGCACACGCGCATCAGGTGATAAAGCAAGCAGCAAATCGCCGCGCCATAGATCAAGTGGAGTACATGAAAGGCGACGGCGTAATGCTCGGGGAACAGCTTGAGTACGATGCCGGTGTACACATTGAATCCCGGTGGCTGCGTATGCAGGTAGTACATGCTTTGCAGCAGTCGATGCTTCAGCAACTCCGGGTCGATGATCTGGAAGAACTTAGATACGCCGCGAGCGTCGAAACGCACCCCCAGAAGGTAATACGCGACGCGGGACGCTGCAAAAACAACTAAAAGGAGCAGATAAGGTAGGCGCGGCTCTGCAAGCGACGGTGATTTCGCTGTAGGGACCACCTCCACGTCTGAGGCCTGGGAACTCATTTCACTGAATGGCGTCGAGGTGCCCAAGTCCAACTGCAGCGGCGGCCATTGGAGCGGAGGTCTGCACGCGCTTAATCAACTCCCACAAACCAGTACCAAACGAATCGAAAAGACCCATGAATTCAGAACCCTCCCTTGAGCCGTACCGCCGCCGTCCAACAAAGGCCTAGCATGCGAACTCCATTCGCGAAGACTCTCTTCATTTTCGTCACGCCATAAATTCGCTCCTGATAGTGCACCGGCAAGTCGCGTATCGCTAGGTGTAACTTGCTGGCCGCGAAGAGAAGCTCGTAATCGCCCCAGAGATCCTTCACACCCCAGGTTCCCAGAAGTGGCTCCATGCGCGCCCAATCACGCCGCCAGATCACTTTTGTGCCGCACAGCGTGTCTTTGATGTGCTGACCTAGGAGGAAGGAGAACACGATACTGAAAAATTTATTGCCTATCAAATTCGAGAACTTCATGGCATTGAACCGCATGGGATACACCAGGCGGCTGCCGTTCACAAATTCTGCTCTACCCTCGACCATCGCGCGGAAGAAATACGGCAATTCCTCCGGCATAACTGCGAGGTCTCCGTCCAAAATCATGAGAATGTCACCCGTGGCGGCGCGAAATCCGGTCCACACGTTTTCTGCCTTGCAAATGCCTGGGCCGCGTTTCAGGCGAACGTCCCGGTGAGGATTCAGTTCCTGAACGCGCCGCACTTCATCCGGGGTTCCGTCGGTGGATTTGTCGTCGCAAAAGATAATTTCGGTGTGCCGCCCCATTTGCGGAATCCGTAACACCGCCGGTTCGATGTTGTCTCGCTCATTCCGGCAAGGAACAATCACAGACACACTGACATTGGCCGGATCTTGCGGGGCAGCCGTTGGTCTGGCGACAAAGACTTTGACCAGGCACAATTTGCGGATGACCGGGAATTTTGCAAGGAACCGGTTCAGGAAGCCCGACAGAAGCGGAATCCATTTTGGAAACAGCACGATGTTATACGTCTTGAGAATTTCGAACCCGGCCAAGTGCAGGAAACCGCTGAGGTCCTTGTCCGTAAGCCAGTTCGGCTCCACGTATCGTTCACGGAGGCCCAGTTTCGAAGCCGCATCCAGTATGGGTTCCCAGAGGTGGTTATAGCTATAAATGACCAGCCGAGTGTGCGATTGGCACATTAACCGCAGGCGCCGGAACGCCGCCAAAACGTCCACCGTATCGAAGACATTGTTGAACAGGATGTAATCGAACTCCTCGTTTAGCTCCAGAGTCTCCGGGTCAGCGCAATGGAATTCCAGATGCGGATACGTCTCTCGGGCCACCTGGATCATTTCCGGCGTAATATCGATGCCGACACCACGGCTCGGCTCGACGGCATTCAGGAAAAGCCCCGACGAGCACCGGACGTCCAGGACTCTCTTCCCCTTCTCTACGATGAAGCGCAGCAAGCGAAATACGTTTTCGTGGTAGTAACGATTCTTGCGGACAATCTCTTCGCGGCGGCGTGCGTATTCGGCTTGGCGCTGCTTCCGGGCGGCGCGGCTCCACTCCAAAGCTTCGGCGCCCCACGGAGCCGCGGTTTCTTGCGCCGGCTCAATTGCGATGGGGTTCTCCCCCGGGGTCATTGCTGGCTCCCAAACCGGCTTAGAAAACGCCGGTGATCGTCGCGGATTCTGGCGTACTTCTGCCGTGCAGAATACATTCGCTTGCCTCTCCGCGCAACAACGGAACCCTTCTTATTAGTGGGACCGATCCGCTTTTATCAAGGCCCTAACCGGTGCGAAATTGACGTGTGACCTTGAATTTGTTGTCAACAGAATTACGACAATGTTCACGATCGATGGTGGTGGGCATTCAGCTACGTGCCGGGTCCGCCAGCCAGGTAGACCATGAAGGTGTCATAGCGACAGTGACTCGGGGCTGCCAAGGTACACGGTGTCGTCCGCGGAGAGGCCGTCTGATCTCCTAAATTGCCGAGCCAGTTGCTCGACCACACTATCCACTTGTGGTCAGGAGAAAATGAAGTTAAAACGCCCCAAGGATATTGGCCTTGCGCGGAGTTGTAACTAGCGGGTGCTGTATAGCCATGAACAAATCGGTAGAAAGTGCATCCACTCCCGCCGCCATCGTTGCACCGCTCAACCAGCATCTCTCCGTCATAGGGCAACGTCACCGTTATACTGCTTACCGGTGGTGCCGGACTGCTAGAGTTGTACAAACCAATTGCCCCGAGAAAAGGAAATGCGCTTAGGTTCCATGCCCCATTCGGGTGCTCGTCAAGATTGGCGCACGTAGGACTACCTGTGGATGGCATGACGGCCCATTGCTGTTTAGGGGACGACGGACTTATGGGCACGAACCAATAAGAAAGTTGATTGCCGAAGGCGCAATCAGGGGAACCGACAAGTCCTTCCGTAGTTCCTGTATTGAAAAACCCGAACCAGTGCCCACCACAGTGACCTATACACTGCGTCATCTTTAGCGTGGTCAAGTTCAGGAAATAATTGTTCGCGGGACTGCCTCCGCAGCCCTGGTTGGTGTCAACAAAAAGAGTATTTGTCGATGGCTCATACCAGTAGCCATGAACACTACAGACTGGAGCGTTTGTGGTTGGATTGCTATTTTCATCAAGCGTGCTCACCGAGCCGTTCGGTCCCAAGGTCGTGTCCCCACTCAGCGTCCACGGACTCACGCTCGTGTTCAGCAGCTTGCAGTCGCTCGCGCCTGATTTGTAAAGGATATCGAGCGAACCACTCCCACTAGCGAGTCCTAGGCCCCAGAAATATCCGTCTGCCGGGTCAACATAAGCTGGTTGCGAGAAACCGGGGTACGTCTGGCCGCCAAGGCATTTACCAGGGCTATAGGGATTGAACAAAACCGTGCGCGTTGGGGCCGTCGTGCCTCCTGAACTGATGGTATTCTTCCAATCTATTTTCACCAATGCACCATTTCCATCGGTCGGGTTCTGCGACCAAGCGTAGGTAATGTATGGCGACACGCCAGAAAACATTTGTCCAGCGGTCGTTCCGCCGTTAGCGACAACCTTTCCACCGACACAAGTTGTCGGATTGGCCGAGTAAGAGCAACGGGTAGGCGTTACCGATGGCGCCTTGGGGTTGGAGACGTTTACGGTGAACATCTGCATATAACCCGTGTGAGAGACTAGCAGCATCAACGTTTCAGTCGTATTCCATACACCAGGATAGAATCCCGCCCCCCACGTCGGTGACCATGAAGTTCCGGTTCCGGCGCTGCTTCCAGTCCCTGTTGTAGTATCCGTGATGCGCCAAATCTTGCGGTTGAACGTGGGATCAAGGAAGCTCTGATTCAGCAACGGAGGCACATTCTGCACTCCAGAATAAGGCTGCAAGTCGGTCCCCGTGTAAGCGCAGTAGTTGGGAGGGTCGCAAGGCCCGCTGGCCGCCTGAACAATCGCGAAATTGGCCACATTGGAGCTTGTTTGCCCTTTGGCCACCTTCACCTGCGCAACGCCCGCTGTGGTCAGTGCTGAGGCCGGAATGCTGGCTTGTACTGCCGTGCTGCTGACCGCCGTGGTCGCCAGCGGCGCTCCGTTCCAAACCACCACCGCTTTACTGTTGTAATTGCTTCCCATCACGACCATTTCCAGGTTTCCAGATCCTGCAATCGCTGAGGACGGTGCTAGTGTGCTCACCGCCGGTGTGCCACTTGATGGTGGAGCACTGGCCGGATTCGACGAACGCGCAGTAAGGCCGGCGCAGGCCACCAGATTCAGAGCCAATAAAGGTGCGATGAACCCTCGGTAAGGAATGTTGCAGGTCCCGCTTTTGCCGCTGGCCACAATTCACCCCATATAAGTCACCGCTGACAGTAGTTGTTTCAAGCGTCTTTGAACATTGACCTAAAGGACTGATTTAGGATTCTCCCCCGGGGTCATTGCTGGCTCCCAAACCGGCTCAGAGAGCGCCGGTGATCGTCGCGGATTCTGAGGTGGTTCTGCCGTGCAGCATACATCCGCTTCGCAAACTTTTGAAGTGGATAGCTCCGACCGAACCCAAGACTATAGACGGGCCGTGTGCAAGCATCGAAGCAAAGCGCGGATGATAGGGAGGCGCTTTCTTTCAGGTACCGGGTCCGCCAGCCAGGTAGACCATGAAGGTGTCATAGCGACAGTGACTCGGGGCTGCCGAGGTGCACGGTGTCGTCGGCGGAGAGGCCGTCTGGTCTCCTAAATTACCGAGCCAGTTGCTGGACCAAATAATCCACTTATGGTCTGGAGAAAATGATGTCATAACCCCCCACGGATATTGGCCGGCACTAGAGTCGTAACCGCCCGCTGCCGTGTAATTGTGGACAAATCGATAAAACGTACAAGTTGTTCCGCTACCATCGGTGCAGCGAAGAACCATCATCTCCCCTTCATACGGTAACAGAGCGTTCAGGCTGGTGACTGGCGGTGCTGGGCCACCAGAGTTGTACAAGCCAAATGCCGCGAGATACGGGAACCCGCTTGTCCACTGACCATTCGGATGCTCGTCGAGGTTGCCACACGTGGTGCTGCCCGTGGATGGCATGACCGCCCATTCCTGTTTGGCTGTGACCAAATTAAAAGGCATGAACCAGTAAGATAGTTGCTGGCCAGTGTAGCAATCGGGGCCACCCATAAACCCAGTTTGCGTACCGGTATTCACAATGCCAAAAAAGTGACCCCCACAGTGACCACTGCACTGCTTCAGGACCAACGTGGTCAAGTCCAAGAAGAAATTATTTACGCTACCGCAACTAAAGCTACCGTCAACAAAAAGCGAGTTCGTGATCGGATCATAAAAATAACCATGAACTAGACAAGCCGGAGCGTTTGCGATGACGTTTCCATTCTCATCTTCGGTGGTCACGCTTCCGTTTGGTCCTATGGTTGTATCCCCGCTCAGCGTCCACGGACTGACGCTCGTGTTCAGCAACTTACAGTCGCTCGCCCCTGATTTGTAAAGGATATCGAGTGAACCACTCCCACTAGCAAGTCCTTGGCCCCAAAAATATCCGTCTGCTGGGTCCACGTAAAGCGGCTCTGAAAATCCAGGGTAACTTTGGCTGCCGAGGCATTTGCCGACAGCATATGGACTGAACAAGACTGCGCGTGTTGGAGCAATTGAACCTCCCGATGAAATCGTGTTGGTCCAATCAAGTTTCACCAATGCCCCATTTCCGTCAATCGCATTTTGTGACCAGCCATAGGTGACGTTCGCCGAGACACCAGAGAACATCTGCCCGGCGGTTGTTCCGCCGTTAACGACGACCTTTCCACTGAAGCAAGTTGTCGGAGAATCTAAATAAGAGCATGCGGTAGGTGTCACCGATGGCGCATTAGGATTAGCGACATTTACAGCGAACATCTGGGTAAAGCCCGAGCCAGAGTTTAGCAGCATCAACGTTTCAGTCGTATTCCATACACCAGGGTAGAATCCGGACCCCCACGTTGGACTGAAGGAAGCTCCCGTGCCGACACCACTTGCGGCAGTCGTGGTATCCGTGATGCGCCAAATCTTGCGGTTAAATGTGGGGTCAAGGAAACTCTGATTCAGCAACGGAGGCACATTCTGCACTCCAGAATAAGGCTGCAAGTCGATCCCCGTGTGAGCGCAGTAGTTGGGAGGGTCGCAAGGGCCGCCGGCCGCCTGAACAATCGTGAAATTGGCCACATTGGAGCTTGTTTGCCCGTTTGCCACCTTCACCTGCGCAACGCCCGCTGTGGTCAGTGCTGAGGCCGGAATGCTGGCTTGTACTACCGTGCTGCTGACCGCCGTGGTCGCCAGCGGCGCTCCGTTCCAAACCACCACCGCTTTACTGTTGTAATTGCTTCCCACCACCACCATTTCCAGGTTTCCAGATCCTGCAATCGCTGAGGACGGTGCTAGTGTGCTCACCGCCGGTGTGCCACCTGATGGATTCGACGAACCTGTCGTAAGGCCGGAGCAGGCCACCAGATTCAAAGCCAATAAAGGTGCGATGAATCCTCGGTAAGGAATGTTGCAGGTCCCGCTCTTGCCGCTGGCCACAATTCACCCCATATGAGTCACCGCCAACGGTAGTTGTTTCAAGCGTCTTTAAACATTGACCGAAAGGACTGATTTAGGACAGGTGCGCTGAACCGTGCATATCGTGCGACAAGGCCAGCAAGCTGCCGCAGCAACTATGAGGAGAATCTAATATTCGTTGGTTGGCTGAACCGAGTGCTAACCGCGTGCGCCCGAGCGACTGGCTGATGTCACCTTACGCCACAGACCGGGATACTCGTGCAGCCTTTTTTGAAGCCAAAAGCGAACTGCCAGCTGCGTTCGCGTGCTACATTATGATACACGGGCCAAAAGTTCAGGCCGGTGATCAACTGCTATATTCAACCGAAGAGCGCATGGGTTCTGGTCATTGTCATAATCTGCGAGGCAAGTAAACGCTGGCTATTCCACTGGAGGCATCTAGGTAATGTCGTCTATCTCTGCTGGCTTGCCTCCCGCGGTGGGTCACGGTAATTGGCAACACTTCAATTTGCCTTTAGACACTGTCTACCGAGCCGCCGCCGAATGGAAAGCGGCGTTGGCAGGTGTGGGGAGACCTTGGCTTTGCTGGAACGTGAGCCCCAGATGGTGCGTCCTGCAGCAACGCCTCGTGAAGGCAGTTGGCTGGACGCCAGTGGTCGGCTATGACCCTCGTTCCGGGCCACCGCCGGTTGTGTCGGGCGCAATCCTGATCGATTTCAATCGGCACTTTCAGTTTCCCGTAATGTTCTTCATGTTTCCTCTGGAATTCGCGTTTCTCTTCGCACCACGGCTCGCCTTCTGGCACGCCGACTTGCTGTGCAGAATTAGCCGCATGGAAAGACTCGCATCTATCTTCGATTCGCTTAAAGAGGGTGAGATGGCCGCTGTTTGGGATACCGGCGGCAGGCGCTACCTCCTCTCTTTTAAAAGGCACCGTTTCTGGGAGCTTGCCGGATGCACAACAGCCGGTGCCAGCCGGGATCAATTCGAGAAGGGGGCCGGCTGGTGGCGCTCCTTCAATCATCATCCGAACTGCCCGGACCCTTCCGAACGCGCCAGGCGCGATGCATACGATTGGGATTTTGGATTTGGGATCATGTACTGGAAGCGCAGATATCGCGGCAAAGTAGTCAAAATCTCCCCATATGGCTTGCGAGAAGGGCACTGTACATCGATTAGGAAAAAAGACTATAAGAGGGTCGGCCCGGAGGGCGACACACGAAACCTTGGAGCCGAGATCGACCTCAATTATGACATTGACGAAGTGGCCCGTCGCCTCGGGATCGCACATCTTCTATGAACGGGCTATCGCTATCCGTTAACAGCTTACGAGCCGCTATTCTCAATCAGATAGACTTGTTACCAGGCAAGTGATGGACCGCCACGAGGTTCTGACACCCCCTGAGGGGACAATCGATCATAAAAAGCTCGACACCCTACTCGTCAGAGGCGTCGCCTGGACGGCAGCAGGGAAGTGGCTGACCCAGATCGCCACCTGGGGTATTACGCTGATAGTCGCGCGTTTGCTTGCTCCCTCCGACTACGGTCTACTCGGAATGGCTCTAATTTACGTTAACTTTGTGATGTTCTTCACGGAATTTGGCCTTGGGACCGCTATCGTTACCCTGCAGGATTTGAGCGACAATCAATTGTCGCAGCTAAATAGCTTTTCTTTGCTATTGGGCTTTCTGGGACTTGCAGTCTCCGCAGCGGCAGCCATTCCCTTGGGTAAGTTTTTCAGAGCGCCTCAGCTTCCACCAGTCGTGGTGGTGATGAGTATTGGGTTCGCGGTCTCCACTATTCGGACTGTACCTTACTCCCTTCTCCAAAAAGACATGAGATTCAAACTCCTTGCTGTTATCGAAGGATTTCAGACTATGATTCAGGCGGTCTGCACTCTCGTACTAGCCTACCTGGGCTTCGGATACTGGGCCCTCGTTCTTGGAATTCTCTCAGTCAGCCTTACATCAACCGGATTGACGCTCATCTGCCGAAGGCAGCGCTTTGCCTGGCCACGCTTCTCCGTGATTCGACAGGCGCTGCTTTACAGTTGGCATATCATCGTTGGGCGAGTGAGCTGGTACATTTACAACGATTCCGATTTGTTCATAGCAGGTAGGGTTCTCGGGCAGGCGCCCCTTGGGGCCTACTCACTGGCTTGGACCTTGGCTAATGCTCCGCTCGAGAAACTTACTAACCTTGTGAACCGAGTTACGCCCGCAGTCTTTGCCACTATCCAATCTGATTTCGCAGCCTTGCGTCGCTACCTCCGAAACATTACGGCGGGTCTAGCGCTGGTTATCTTTCCTGCAACTCTTGGTATGGCCCTCATTGCCCGGGATTTCGTTCAACTTGCGCTTGGCTCCAAATGGAGCGGCGTCATTCTTCCGTTGGAAATCTTGGCTCTCTACGCTTTGATTCGATCGAATGTAATATTGTTGACCCCTGTTCTTAATGTGGTCGGTGAGCAAAGATTCGTTATGTGGAACTCACTCTACACTATGGTGGTACTTCCGATCGCATTTTATATTGGTAGCCGATGGGGAACCGGAGGCATCGCTGGCGTTTGGGTCGTTGTATATCCCTTTGTTTCACTGCCGCTCTTTTGGCGACTGTTCCGACGGATACAGATGTCGACCAGCGAATATTTCACCGCGCTCTGGCCGGCTCTCAGCGGTTGCGTCTTCATGATTGCGGCCATCGAAGTCTGGAAGCGGTTAGTTAGTCCGATGCAGCCGCTCTACCTTCGCTTCTTTTCGGAAATTATGGTGGGAGTACTCACTTATACGCTGACTTTAGTTTTGCTGCACCGCGACCGTCTGCGTGCTTTTTTTCGATTAATCCGAGATCTTCGGCGTCAACCGGCCTGACTCACGGACGCCTGGCGTCTGCTTGAGTTCCGCATGTCGAGCCGCGTATCGTTCTCGGCGCCAGAACAACCATTGGCGCCGGATCGATTGTCACCCGCGCCATTCCGGCCGACGCCGTCGCAGTTCGAAGCTCGGCACGAGTCATCCGCAGAGAGGCGAATACAAGCTCAACCTCCGAGTGCCACGTACGATCTTGATGGATCGGCGGACGCAACAGGCTCCAGGCTTTCGAACCACAATTCCAGCATCAGCAACGCATAAATCTGGTGATGGTTGTTGCGGCGTCCCCTCTCGTGCTCTTCCACCAGATATCGTGCAAAATCTGGCGAAACGATGCCACGTTCGAGGAACATTTTGCCCAGAAGACTGTCGTGGACCAACTCCCGCAAGGGACCCCGGAACCATTGGTCAATCGGAACACCAAATCCCATTTTCGGGCGCGTCAGTAATTCCGGGGGCAGACGGTCACCGAGGGCCTCGATAAGAATTCGCTTGCCCTTTCCATTCTGCCACTTCCAAGCGGTTGGAATCCTAGTAGCGAACTCAGCGAAACGGTGGTCCAAAAACGGGCAACGCACCTCCAACGAGGCAGCCATGGAGGCCCGGTCTACCTTCACCAAAAAATCTCCTGCCAACTTGTTCGTCGCCTCAAAGTACATTAGTTGCGAGACGATGTCGCCATCCTCCGAAGCGAAATTCTCAGGTAGCATCCTCTGCAGAAAAGCCGCGTCTGCCGGCAGCATCCATTCCGGATTCAGCATGTGCTTCCGAAAGAAGTACGGGACGTAGTTCTGGTTGAAATAGCGGTCCAGCGCCGTGGGGCAGCCAACCGCATGCAGGTAGTTCTTGCCGTAGGCCGAATAAGGAAGCACGTCCGCTGTCAATGACATGAGCTTGCGAAGGGACAGGGGGACGCGATCGAGGAACTGGTATTTGCGGGCGAGATTGATTATGGGATAACCCGCGAAGAATTCGTCGCCGCCATCGCCGCTAAGGGCAACCTTGACGTGCCGGGCAGTGAACTCCGAAACGATATACGTGGGGATGGCCGATGAATCGGCGAACGGTTCGTCGTAGTGATGCACCAGCTTGTTGATGAGCGAGACAGAATCCGGGCGCACTACGATTTCGTGATGATCGGTCTTGTATTTCCTGGCCACTAAGGCGGCATATTGCAGCTCGTTGTAGGCGGCCTCTTCGAAACCGATGGAGAAGGTCTTGACCGGTTCGGGAGACTGCAGAGCCATGGAGGCAACTACGAGGCTGGAATCGATGCCGCCGCTAAGAAATGCGCCCAACGGCACATCGGCGATCATGCGAATACGAACGGACTCATCGAAGAGTTCCCGCACCTGTTCACGGGCCTTGGCCTCGGTGGGTCCGGTTTGATTGTCTTCCGAAAACGGTGGCAGCCGCCAGTAACGGCCCTGTCTTATCTCACCTTCGGTGGAACACTCGACCCAGGACCCCGGCATCAGCTTGCGTATGGACCGGAAGGGGCTATAGGGATCGGCAATATAACCAAATTGGAAATACAGGCGCAGCGCGTCCTGATCGAGATCAAGAGGCACGCCTGCCGCCCGGAGGCATTTCAACTCGCTGGCGAAATAGAAGCCGAACGGCGTCCGGGCATAGTACAGAGGCTTCTTACCGAAACGATCTCGCACCAGCAAGATTGTGCGCTTGCGCGAATCCCAGATGCAGTAGGCAAACATGCCTCGCAGCCGGTGTAAGCCGTCGGTGCCCTCTTCTTCATACAGGTGGACGAGGGTTTCGGTGTCGCTGTTGGTGGCGAAGCGGTGGCCGCGCTGGATCAAGTCCTTGCGCAATTGCTGGTAGTTGTAAATCTCGCCGTTGAAGACCACCCAAACCGATCCGTCTTCGTTGGAGATTGGCTGGTGGCCGGTACTAAGATCGATGATGCTGAGGCGGCGCATGCCGATGCCGCAATTCCCGTCGGTGTAAATACCTTCGTCATCGGGTCCGCGGTGGCGGATGAGATCGCACATGGCGCGCACGTCGGCGTCGTGCGCCTTGCCATCCCGGAGTAGAAATCCTGCAATCCCGCACATCGCGCTAAAAATCCTATCATCCCGTTGGGAGTACTGGCCGAAATACCTTGTGTTGCAGATTTATCTCTTGCCGAAGACCAGGTTGTGAAGGACGACCCCTCAATCTAGTGGACTCAATACTGGCAAGACGTCTTAGATTTTGGGAACAGCAACCTTTGTCTCCTTCCAAAGAGATCGCGGGGGAACGAAGAATACGCTCACCGCTGCTAGCGCGGCTATCATCATGGCGACAAAGGTTCGGATCGGCGAACTTAGTCGTTTAAGCGGCCACGTATCAGAAATCAAAGGATCGACGGCAGCTAACCCGTAAAAAATTCCCTGCGAAATGATGACCGGCCAACGGAACGGATTGGGTAGAAAAAGACCAGACACAGCAATCAGCAGCAGACCGTAAGGGAGGAGCAGACGGCCGATCTTGTAGGAGAGATAATGAAACCACATACGGTTGCCGAAGCCGAGTAGCTGGGGGTAGTAGAGAAGGATCTGGTAGTTGCCCGCGAGGGTGCGTACTTTACGCCGGAACTCGCTATCGCGCCGCGTGGGATAATCGTGCGCGTGCGCGCCTGGCTCAACCACCAGACGATAACCGGCGAAAAATGCGGCTATCGGAAGGTAGATATCGTCTAGCAGAATCTCCGAAGGAATCGGCACCGCCAAGCTGCGGCGCATGGCGTAGAAAGGTCCGGTCGCACCCAACATGGAATCGATGCGGCTTAGCTGGCCCCTGATCCATGTTTCGAAGCGCCAATAGAGACGGATGTCTGCTTCCTGGTGAGTGTGCCCCGGACGAATCACTACTTCGCCGCTCACCACGCCGACAGACGGATCGGCAAAACAAGAGATCAGCCGCTCGAGACTTTCTGGCTCGACTAGCTGGCGCACGTCGGTTAGTAAAAGAATCTCACCGCGCGCCCTAGGGATGGCTTCGTTAAGCGCAGAACATTTTCCGCCTTTTGGGATACGGATCAGCTCGACACCCGCGGACGCAAACTCACTGACTAAGTCATCAGTCGAATCGGTGGACCCATCGGAGACAACCAGGATTTGCATCAGCTCGCGAGGATATCGAAGCGCTAGAACCGAACGCAACTTGTCGCTGATAAAACGCTCGCCATTGTGCACGGCGATGATAACCGAAACCGACATGTGAGAAGGGGCTTTGTGCACTGGCCTAGGAAAATATCGGGCGAGTCCCGCCAACACGATGGGATATCCGAGGACCACGTACAACAGGAAGGCGGCGGTGCCAATAAAGATCGCGGGCCAAAGCACTTCTGCTAACCCTTTCTCGCTACAATGGCCAAAATGGTTTCTTCATCAGGATCTTGAGATTTGAGCCCGCGATCCAATCTCAAGGAATTAACTTAGAACGTACAGTATACCATTCTCCGGAGTGCGGCCCCGTGGTCAAGCAAATTTCGGCCGGCGAACCTCGTACGCCTGGTTCGCGAGAGCGGTGGCGTCAATCGGATCGAAGTTCGGGGCCTGATGCATAATACTAACTTACGGCCCCAACTCCGGATTCGGCGACAGGTCTGAATTGCTAGCGGAGATCTGTTCGTGATCTGGGGCTCGTTCGGGGTAATCTTCCTTAGTAGGCGGTACCAGTCAGCGTAGGATTCGCCTCCACGGCAATCCCTCGATAGCCGCTTTCAAGGTAGTGTCCTGTAATCCGCGCCATCGTACATTCCGATGCATCGCCCCTTCGGGGCTGGGACGCGCTAAAGCGCGCCCCTACAACACTGCGCTCATGCTTACGGCCGTGGGCTTAATCGGAGAATTTGAAGCGGATGATGCACCAGAGAGCTTGCAGGCCGTCTTTCCAGGTGATCTTTTTTCCTTCTTCGTAGGTGCGGCCGGCGTAGGTAATGGGAACCTCGTAGATGCGCCAACTGTGCTTGGCGACTTTTGCGGTGATTTCGGGTTCGAAGCCGAAGCGGTCGGAGCGAATCTGAATGCCTTGCAGTACTTCCTTGCGAAAAACTTTGTAGCAGGTTTCCATGTCCGTGAGTTTCAGGTTGGTGGCGATGTCGGAGAGCAGGGTGAGGAATTTGTTGGCGACGTAGTGCCAGAAATAGTGGACGCGCTGCGGGCCGCCGAGAAAGCGGGAGCCGAAGACGACATCGGCCCGGCCGTCGAGGATAGGCTCGAGCAGCTTGGGATAGTCGCGGGGGTCGTATCCGAGATCGGCATCCTGGACAAGGATGATTTCGCCGGTGGCTTCGGCGAAGCCGCGGCGCAGGGCGGCGCCTTTGCCCTGGTTTTGCGGCTGAAAGAAAAAACGCAGATTGCCGAGTTCGATGGGATCGTCGCCGTCGTTGGCGGGGGCGGAGTTTTCGCCGCGGGATTGGCGAGCGGCGAAGCCTTCGAGGATTTGCCGGGTGCCGTCGGTGGAACAATCGTCGATGGCCGATCTGCACGATTACGGGAGCGCTGCTATCAGAGCTGGCCAGGAAATGAGCGATGGTTTCGACAGGCTTTTGCGTCGCGGAGAGACCAAATCGAGTGAGGTGAGCTGGTTCAGGCAGCTCGAGGCTCGACGATGACGGTCTCGACGGACTTGAGGATTTCGCGGCTCTTTGCTGCGGTGAGAAGGATGTAGAGCGATTCGGGCGTGGTGGCCAGGATGTGCGGGGGGTGGGCGAGCATGGCGCGGCGCTCGGGGGCGAGGGTGTCTCCGGTGCGCACCGCGGTGCGGATTTCGGGCATGAGCAGGCCACGCTCTCCCGCGAGCTACAGGATTTCTCCGAGCGGGTCTCCAGGTTTTTCTGAATGTCGTTGCTGAGGGCTTTAAGGTATAGGGCCTTTTGATAGTACTGGCGTGCGGTCTTCGGCGAGCGCTCTTGGTCGCTGTTCTTGGGTTCGGATCCACTCATTTTAGAGGCTTCTTACTTCATAGCAATGACCGCCAGGATAGCCAGTCTCCATGCCGGTCTCGGTGGCAAGTGACACAGAGCGTAATCAGGTTGTGAATCACATCGCCACCGAGCTGGCTCCTTGGTTTCATGTGATGTACCTGCAAGTCTTTCATGGAACCGCAATCTTGGCACCGCCAACTATCTCGCTCAAGTACTCGCTTTCGAAGTAATTTGTATTCCTCCGGATCTAACGTGATCCTCGGTTGCTTCTGGCGTAGACGCATCGAGTTCACCGAACCCTGCATGATCTATGGTTGAGTCTCTTGAAGGCTTGCGCCCGCTAGAAAATCCGCGCAGATCATTTCCAGGCAGTAGCCGCGAGACTTGTCGGTTCCGAGCATCAGGGCGGCGGTTTCAAGGGCCTTCTCGACCACGAGCAATTGGCTCTTATAAAGCTTGAAATAGATAATCTCCCAGGGCTCAGTTTCTTTGCCCGTGAGATGCCGCTCCACCTCGCCTTTAAACCCCTCCTTCGGTAGTTCTTTGGCTTTGTGCAACCAGGTTGCACAATCGAACTTGTCCCCATCTTTCCTCGCCACCTTGACCAATTCCGTCGCTTTGCTCCAACCCACCTCGCGAAGTTGCTGCTTTGGGACTTGTGTCAGATTCTCGTGAATGGCCATTAGGTAGTAGGCCTTCCGACGCGAATCAGGGAAACGCTTTGCCAGGAACTCGTCAAACGACTTCAGTCTTTCTAACCTCCAATACTGCTTCGATCTCACCTCGCACAGATATTCCCCAAGCTCGACAAACCGCGTGTCCTTCTCCTGCTCCTTGGCTCTCTCCCAGTTCAAGATCTCATCGATTTTGCCCAGGACGAACACTGCACGCCGGCGATTTAGTTCGGGTGCCACGGCAGGCTGTCCGTTAATCCACAAGCTCGTCAAGCCAATCAAGGTCGCTCGCTCCCGGCTTACGGATGAGTTTCGCAGCTATCAACTGCTCGTTGTTCAGGCACAGCCCCAGATGGGAACAACTGACACACCCGTTTTGAGGAAATCGAATACCGCTATGCGAATCGAAGTGACCCGTCTCGATCTGATTGATGGTGGTCTCTACGAGCCGGCCAAATTCCTGCCTTTGTTCCTCGGAGATCGATGCCTTCAGGTATTGAATCTCGGGAGCATGCTTCCGCACAAAAACGACCAGTGCTACCTCCGCAATGCCACTGATCCACGAATAACAAATGAGTTGCGGGTCGAGTGAAAGCAAGCCTTCCGGGCCGTCTGGGTAACGACTCGTCGTGGTTTTCCAGTCGATCAGGCAGCGCACACCGTCGATTTCACCTATTGCGTCTAGGTATGCGACAAATTCGCTTCCTCCCGGCAGCATTTGAAGAAATTTGATCTGGAGATCCTTGCGTGGGTTGTGGATGTGAACCCGGTCATCCTGTGCAAACCTCTGCAGCAAATGGACTCCCTGATGTACTAACCGATCCCAAGTTTCTCCCTTCTTGAATTCGAAGGGAGCAGCACGGTACGCCTCCCATTCCTTGAACAGCACAGCGCCACAATCCTCTTTTCGGAAGTAAGCTCCCAAAGCATTCTCAAAACAGCGTCCAAAAGCCATGGCCGCTCGAGTTTCCTTTTCGCGCCAGCCATCGAGATACCGGTAGCGGTAGCTGCGAGGGCAGCGGAGATATTGGCTGATCTGCGTGTAGCTATAGACCATCGGAATCTCCCCGCCCGTTCTGCGCATCGGCGTCATCGATTGACGCGCAGGACAACACTTCCCAGTCGCCAGCGGGTGCGAACGAATCAAGATTTTGGTAAGAGCGCCCATTCAAGATCTTGTGCGAGGTGCGAACGACTCCGCGAAGGTTTAGGAGGGCCTTTTCATCTACCTGATCGCGGTTGAGCAGGTCGGCATCGTAGCCAAAATCTCGAAGGAACCAATGGAGCTTCCACAAGGCTCTCTCTGTGCAATTGAGCCGGCTGAAAAAAGAGCGATCCTGAAATGTCTGCGGCTCCAAAATGACAAATCGAAGCTCCACAAATGATTTTTGCGGATGCCGCCGATACCACGCTCTTTCCACACGCACCAGAAACACGCCATCGAAACTGGTATCGGAATCTTGGTGGCGCGAATGCAAGCCGGGAATCTGGTGTCTCATGACTGAGCCTCCGCTGGCCGTGCGTAGGAATTGAGCCGGCAAATCAGCATCTCCCTGTTTTCCTTTGCGCATGCGGCCAGGTGCGAGACAAAGGACTGGACCAGATCTCGATTCGCTTCCTTCAAGGATGGCGTGCCGCAGAAATCCGCGGCGTACGCCTTAACGAGGACGGGATCGAGGTTGTGCTGCCGGATCAGCAGACATAGTTGGTCCCGTAAACGGGGCTGGCCATTGTTGGAACCGTTGGTGGAGTGTTTCGCTGATGGCTCATGATCACGGGTACGGCCAGAATTGCTGCTCGAGAAGGACCCCAACTCCTCGACCGAGCAGAGGCCGATTCCGTACGCCTTTCGCAGAGCCCGGTTAACGGCCCGCGTTTCGGCGATGCGCATCTCAGCCCCATGGACCAGCGTGGACACATTGGAGGGATCGGCATCCCCGTAACCGACGAACCCCTTCGAACGAGGAGACTTGTAAACGGTTGCCTTGAAGATCCAACGATTGTTCGTTGCATCGGTCAATTTCGACACGGCGTGGGCGTGAATTCCATGGCAATGGTTTTCCTTGGCTATGCGTAATAGGCCTCCGCTCGTCACATACCATCCGCCGTTCAGCCAGAGAAGTTCACCAGCGGCTAGTGCGAGGCCAGACTCACGCGTTAACTTCTTCAATGCGAAAAGATTGGAGGGTCCAAGCTCGCCGGACCAAAGAGACTTCGCGAGCCTGGTGTTTTGTCGCACGAGCAACTCGATTTCTTGAGGTTTGGTTCTTGGCCTTTGCAATTGGGGGCTCCTTTCTATGTTAAGCATTGTTTAGCAAAGTACAGCATTACGGTCAGCATTGTCAAGCGTTTGTATTTGATCTCATTTGATCAACGCTCTAGAATCCAGTCTTCGCATGCAAACCAAGAATGAGCAGGTGGGATTTAGAATTTCCGCAGATCTGAAGAGAGAACTGCAAGCAGTAGCGAAACGTGAAGGCAGAACCCTTTCGCAGCTATGTGAAATTCTTCTCGCCGGTGGCCTGGAAACCTACAAAAAAGAAGGATCGAAGTATCTGCAGCGCATGTTGTCTCACTACAGGAAGGAACCTCCCCAATAGCCTGGCTTTGATGAATCCTGTAACCGCTCCGATTTCTACCGAATTTCGCGAGAAAGCCAATCGACTAAATGAGTTTTTGGACTGAAGGCCTGGGATATCGCCTCAGAAGTGGAAAAGAGGAGAGTAACGAACTCCGCTTGCCGCGTCCGCCACGACAGATCGGCGCTGGGAGCAGGGCGAAGACCCCAGCATGATTGATTCTGATATCTACATCTACGAAAACCGGACGAAACTGGTAGTTGCGGATCTTTCGGAGCGAAAAAGATGGTCGGCCATCGGCGTTAGACGCCTAATTCGAGAATTCAAGCTTAGCCAAGCTCCGGTCTCCAACGCATTAAAAGGCAAGCCGGTTCGTCCTCAGACTCTATCGATCATTCGACAAATGGCAGTCAGAATCGCATCGTGAGTAGCCGTGCGAACTTTTCCGGCTAGACGAGCGCCATCTGCACGCCTATTGCGGTTGAATCACGGGTACGCTTTGTTTCTTTTCGGGCGGAGGCGGCGCTGGACCGGAGGCACCAGCTTGCGCTGGCGTGCCCTTGCCAGCTCCCGCAGCCTGAGTGGCAGCTTTGATTGCTGCCGGATCGTGCAGCACCTGCGAACCATTGAGCACCACAGGCACAGTAGAGGTTGCAGTTAAGAAATAGAGAAAGCCTTTTTTGTCCTGTGGATACTTGGATGTCAGCCAACAATGGGATGCACTGTCATCGCACATCATCAAAACCGGACTACCATCCGGTCCAACTTTAATCTGATCAAAGGCAAGGTTTGTTCCCCAGAGTTCATCCTGTGCAGTTGAGATAGCGGTGAGTTTGGGACTGATACTGGAAAGAAGTAGAAGGTTATAACGTGGCCCAAGACGTTTCCCATCTGGTCCTAAAACCTGCAACCGGGTGGTTGCGGTCAAATTGTCAAATTCTTTCTTTGTGATTGTAAAGCGTATCTGGCAAGGCTGCAGGTAGTCATCGCAATTTAGGGGATCGGCCGTGAGGGACAACTTCGCGTCATTCCTCAGAGTAACTTGATCGCCAAACTGCAGGTTCGCCATCGTCGTGACTAGCCTCCAAGCTTGTGATTTTGCATCCCAGGAGGGTATCGGGTTGTTCCAAATGAACGGGATTGCACAGTTACTGGGACAAGATCGTAGGGCGCCTTCTCCTACGAAAGATCCTTTTGCGTGGTCGGGATCAACGATCCTTACCGTGAGATCGAAATTCCTCCAAGTCTGAAGTAGAGGACAGACCCAGCGTGCTCCACGAGCACGACAACCAACCGTAAGGGGTGTTATTCCGTTACCTTGGTCCAATTGTACGATAGGGTTAGAGCCCCAAACGTTTGAGTCGTCATCAGTGATCACCTGTAATGAGTTACCTGATGCGGGCAGGGTGGCTGTGGCTTGATTGCTGCCGGAATCTGACACCGTGATGGAAAGTTGGTCATTTCCTCCGTTCTCGGTTCTTCCTGCCCATCGGGTAACGATAATCCTCGCCTTCGTTGCTTTCGGCCGCGCGAGGGGAGGCAAAATATCACCACAATCGGTGGTGCAGTACCACCTGTCGCCAGAAATAATAACTTGAGGCTGAAGACTGTCTAGCATCGCGGTTGCAGCGTGGGTTTCTGCAATCGAGTTCTCATTCAGAAGTGTCAATGAGGTAGAGCTGGATCCTGTACACATAAAGATGCCGTTGTTGTTAGCATGGGCGGAAAATCCATCAACTATGAAGATTTGACCTTTGAATGCGTCGTTATCACCGCCTGGGATGGTTCCGGTGTATACCGCAGTCTTCGGATCGCCGCTGGCATCTCCAACCGAGTCTATTTTGAATCCCGATGGGTGTACAAAGCTGTTCGTAAGGTCGATAACACCGCTGGGAGACTGAAGCAAAATATTGGGGAACTTATTCCCAAATGCGATACCATCAAGGTTCATCACAAAGGTCGTGGAGCTCACGGGCAACCAAGTGTTGACGCTCAACGTACCGGTTTCCAGGATGCCCCCACTGGCTGTGGTACCCGCGGCCGAGATTGCTCTTCCGAAATTGTCCCGCGCGCGCTGAAGATATCGGCCATTAACGTTGATGATCTCTTCTTTGTCCAGAGCAGCCTTAGTGGGATCTAAACTCACTGTGACCATGACTTGAGCCTGAGTAGTCGAGTTATCGTACTCGACCGGGGAATAGACAATCTTCGACTCGCAACCGTCTTTCGGGCACCTGACCCTGCTTGACTCTGACGGCTGCGGGAAATCTTTTGCCTCCCATTTCACCACTACGTCGTCTCCGGGGTTTTGCTTTGACCTTGTTCCCGAGGTCATTGCTGGGTCTTTCGTCCATTCAACTGATGGTCTTTGGATTTGAGGCGTACCACAACCTTTCGGGACCGCAATTAAGGCGTAAACGCTTCTCACGCCTGGAGCTATGGAGTCGTCCCCTAGACTGATCCCGTACAACCATCCGACTGTATTCTCCCCCACACCGTAGCCAGTGATGTACGATGACTGACTTAAAGTTTGAGAGATCTTCAAATGATCACGGTTGTAGGAAGCATTTAGGCCTACACTAAAGAACGAAAGCAGCGCTCCCAGGCCGAACCGCGTTTCCCTGTATTTCTCGTTCAGAATATTAACTGCTGCGGTTCGCGGATACATATCGACAACCCGTGATTCGACTCCTTTGGTCTGACATGTCAGCGGGTACCTGATGTTCAGCATCTGATGCTTCCGCTTGTCGGGCATAATGTTGGTATCAAATTCAACGAGGTATAGGTTCTCGTCTTGACTGTTGCCTTGATTTAAGGTTTCCACGAGTCGTGCAAGTCTCTCCCACAATAGTGTGATCTGGTTATCCATTTGTTTGGTCGCAGGAAAATTCGGCGAAAACTTATCTGGAGCAGGAGGGGTTGCGGGCGTGACAATCGGGAGAACCGGAGAACTCGCCGGAGGATTTGGGATTATGTTATTCGTATTGAAGGTGGGGCTTACGCTCAGACTTTTGGCAAGTGTGCCTTGCACGTCGGCCAGCTGAGAGGTAACGGAGTTCAGATTATCCTTTGCGACGGTCAGTTGCTGGGTAGCGGCTGCCGTCTGAGCAGCAGTCGGGTTAGCCAAGGAGTCGAGAGCTAGTTGGGCGTCTCCAAGTTGCCTTTGCGCGGTTACCTGTGCCGCAAGCAATGTAGACTGCTGTTGCAAAAGCACGGTCTGAAAAGCAGCGTAGTTCGAGGCGACAGAGCTTTGCTGAGCAGCCAAGCCATTCTGAATGCCTGCCGTGGCGCTGTATTGCAATTGAAGTTGAAAGATTTGCTGCAGCGCGTCCAATGCACTCGCATTGGGAGCATTTGGGTTCAAGGTTAGGGCTTGTATTTGAGTCGCGGCGACATCCTGGAACAGCCCATCCAGGAGTGGATACACTCTGGAATACTCAAGTATTTTGGGCGATCCAATCTCTACTTCCGCCCCCCGCCTTTGAGCGCTCACGAGTGGGGATACAGTAATTGCTAGAATGCCCAACAAAACACATCGGCACTGACAAATAATGAGACGATTCCACTGCTGCGCTGATAGGGCAGAACTAAAACGACTAGGCTTTTTTAGTGCTATTAGCATTGACATCCTCCATATTCAAGGGCGGAAAACGGAAATCGGCATTTCTCGCGTTTTCGCAGCTATGAGGTCCGTGAACACAGGGAATTACCAGTAGGGCCCAGATCTTCATGTAAGATTCTAATACTGTTAAGTGCATTACAAATATGTATTCTGACGAGGGGGTCGGAGGCCTGCGCAATCAAAAAGGAGGATATCGTCCCGATTTCTTTTTTGCCGTAGTCGCTAGAAGCTGCTGGCACGTATCACATAGTCCTCCTCGGGTCGCCTGGGCGGTCGGGAACTCACTCACCGCCGGATGTCCGCTTTGACGGGCACGATCATTGCCTACCTCGCCATGCAGAAAAGAAAAGACATACCAACTCCGGGCACTGCACACGCGGCAAATAATTACAGAATTTGAGCAAAGTATTGAGCAATAGCGCGTATCTGCGGCGCGGAGCTAAAAGCAACCGTAGACTCCGAATCGGTGGGCACGCGCGGGTACGACCAGCGTGCCGCAGCGGGTCTCTTGCAGGAACCGTTCCCGTTCTCCCTGAGCTACGGAGGGTCCTCCCCTCGATTGTTGATTGCGGAAGCTGCAGAAGTTCAGAGGGGAACAGAAGTCGACGATTGGGGCAAATTCGAACGCGACAAGCAGGAAGCGGCAGTCTTCCTGAAATCTGAGGAAAAGAGTAGAGCCGGCTTGCTCTTGAGAATAGAAAATCCTGTCATCTGGGGAAAGTGTCTGCAGAAGCTGGAGCTATTAAAAGTTGGTATAGAGCTTCGGGGTTTTGATCCCTCTGTCGACAGGCAGATCTTGACGGTTCTATTGGGTGACGCTGCGATGGCAGATCGAACCCATCGTCTCCTCATGAGTTACATCGCTTGTAGTGCCAGCGAAAAACGCTCTGCTCCAGAAGACCCAAAGGAACTAAGAGAACTGCTGGAAAGACTTGCAACTCCGGAAGGGCGTAAAGCCAAGTTTCTTCATGATCTGAAAGTCGAAATATATGAGCTCGAAAGACATCCGGAGTCGGTGGCCAGATTCACCGCCCGGAGAGAGAGACTCAAGTTACTTTGCGGCAATGTCCCGGACGCTCCTGCGTCGGATCGCCTGCTCCGGTACGAAGCGAGCCTCGAGCGGTCTTTCGATCGAACGCTTTCCCAGCTCGAACGTCTGCGCCGGATGCGGTTGGGTCAACCGGTCTTGCCCACAGTCGAGGTGCGCCATTCCATGACTTGAGGGCGAGCGGATAAGAGTTACCACGTTTGCTGATACCGAGTAGCTTCTGCTGGCCACCGTTGGAGTGTTCGCGCGTCCGGGAGCGTGGAGAAATCCTGTCGCAACTCTAATTGGAAGGTTTTGACTTTTTGCCTAGCCGAGGGCTCGCGCAACACGCCTTCGCTTCAACTCCAACTGCACACGCTATTTTCCTTTTTCGAAAAACTCAATCCATGCGCCGGCCGCAAGCTCGGCCGGGACCAGCACACTCTTTCCGAATGGCCCCGAATAAACCGCCAACTCCCGGTCCAATATCGGGCACTGGCCGACTGATTGGTGGCATTACCGAATCTCCGAGACAGAGCTGGAACCGAGCAACTTCCAGCAAGTTCACTCGCGGCGCCTGATGTGCTCAGTTGCTAGGGATGATAGATCCAAGTCTTCGTAGTGCCCTGGTCGCTGTTGGGATAGCCACCGGCTAGCAGGACGCTGCCGTCTTTTAGCTTAGTTTCGGTCATGAAGTGGCGCGCGTCCATCATTCGCCCTGCTGCAATCAGAAATTTTCCACTAGCCGGATCGAACACCTCGACCTTTTGGCTTCCCCCGGCGACCAGCATTTGTCCCGAAGCCAGTTGTACCGCTTCCTCGGGAAGCTTGAAGCGGCTGTCGTTCAAAGGGGATGTGCCGCTAAACTGTCCCGTTCGGGGATCATAGATTTCCGCGCTATTCATCTTTCCTTGCCAATCTCGATCGTCCGATCCACCGACGATGAGTACCCGGCCATCAGGAAGCAGTCCGGCAGAGTGCTTATAGCGAGCAGTTAGCATGCTGCCAGTCACGATGAATCGTTTCGTGGCGGGGTCATAGAGCTCGGCACTGGCGGTGACCGTGTCGCCACGCCCGCCCGCAATCAGGACGCGACCATCGTTCAGCACCGTCGCAGTCTGCGAGATGCGCGCAGAGTGCATCGGACCCACGGGCTTGAATTTGGAGGAGGCTGCACGGAAGATTTCGGCGGATGCGATTCCCCCTGGAGTGTCGTGGTCCACACCGCCTGTGATGAGGACGTCGCCGCTGCCGAGCAGCGTAGCGCTCGGTCGTCCGCGTTTGCCAGTCATTTGCGAGAGTGGCGTAAACTTGCCGGTCGCGGGATCGTAGAGTTCGGCGGAATCCGTGCAGCCGCGCCCGACCCAGCCCCCGACAACAAGCACCTTACCTGAGCGGAGCAGAACCGCGGCGTGTCCGACGCGCGCGACGGTCATCGCGCCAGTTGCCTGAAACCTTCCCGTGGCAGGGTCATACAGTTCGGCGGAACTGTAGAAATCCTGATTGCGGCGCATTCCCCCGGCGATGAGGACTTTGCCGTCTTGCAAAAGCGTCGCGGTGTGGCCCGAACGCGGTTCAAGCATGGGCGACGCGGGGCTGACCGAACCTGCGGACGAAACATTCGCAAGAACGGTGCCCGGGGCGCAATACGATGTTGATTCGTAAGCGATACCGGTGGCTGCAAGAGCTATGAGGATACCGTGCAATCGGCGCATGGAACCTCCTTGGTGCTTAAGACGGATTTGGCCACCCAAGAGTTAACACGATCTCGCGAACAAGAAACATATGGGTGGCGCCAAAAACAAGAGCTTGTCGGGATCTGGGGGCCAGAGAAGACGGTCCAAATCACCTGACCACCAGTATCGGCTCGCGACGCCGCGGTCTAACTCCTAGTAAGTCGGGTTACCGGAGATGTGAAGTAACACTTCATTTGTCCGGTAAGCGCCGCGGGCTCAATGGGTCGGCGCAACGCTTGCGCGAAGTTTACTCGCAGGAGTCTCAAACCCTAAGGTTTTTCGCGGGCGCTGATTTAGACGCATCGCTATCTTGTCCAGTTCTGATTGCGCGTAGCCGAAGAGGTCGGTTCTCTTAGGCAAGTATTGTCGCAGCAAGCGGTTCGTGTTTTCGTTCGTTCCGCGCTGCCAAGGGCTGTGCGGATCACAGAAGTAAACTTTCACACTCGTGGCCACCGTGGAACGTAATATCGAGCGCACGCTCAACCAGCTCGAGCGGCGCCAGCGGATGCGCCTTGGCCACCCAGTGCCGCCTCCGATCAATCTGAACATCACTGCTTCAAAAGAGTGAGGGACGTATTGCTGGCCCCAAGAGAGCGGGTGATCCGCCAATCGCTAATGGCAGTTCATCGTCCGGCTTCCGAAGATTACTTGTGAGAACGCCTGTTCTCAACAACTATCCCGAATGTTTTAGGCTCACGCCAAGCAGCGACCCTGGATTCGCGGTATACATGTGTCGTTATGAATCGGGTATGATGATTCAATGGCGAGATGGGCTAAGCTCGGGCCGTGGGCTTTGGTGATCGGCGCGGCGCTCTTCTGTGGTCGTCAGTCCTGGGCGCACCACGCCTTCGCCTCGACCTTTCTCGACAAGACGGTGACGATTGAAGGCAAGGTCGTCGAGTTCCTGTTCCGCAATCCGCATTCGGTCGTTCTGGTGGAAACTCTCGGCGAAAAGTGGCAGCCGATCATGTGGGCAGCTGAGTGGGGCAGCGGCGGCCAACTGAGCCGTCAGGGAATTGAAAAGGACACGCTCAAACCAGGCGACCATGTGATCATCACCGGCAATCCCAGCCGCAACTCGGCCGACCGCAGGCTGCGCATGGTGGACATCACGCGCCCATCCGACGGATGGAAGTGGACGAGCAGTTTTCCGTAAAAAGGACTTCGGTCCCTCAGTTCCGCCACTTGGCCTTCCACTCGTTGGCTCGGCGCCTCGCCTCGGCCAGTTGTTCGGGAGTCATTCGGGCGGTCAATGCATCGCGCGCAGCGGAGTATTTTTCGCGGATCGGCCCACGCGCGCGAAAGACAGCCAAGTCCATCCATTCGTATGCCGCCACCCGGTCTGGCGGCACGCCCAGGCCGCTGGAATACGCCATACTCAACTCGTATTGCGCAGAGGCGAGGCCCAGATCCGCGGCTTTGCGGTACCAGCGGGCGGCCTCAGTCCGATCGCGGGCCATGCCGCGGCCGCTGGCGTACATTCGACCGAGGCTAAGCTGAAGCTGAGCAATGTGGATCCCCTGGTCGGCAGCCCGGCGGTACCAGCGTGCGGCTTCGACGTAATCCTGAGCGACACCTTGCCCTTCCTCGTACATCACACCCAGATCGAACGCCGCGTCGGCATTCCCCTGCTCGGCCGCCTTGCGGTACCAGCGCACCGCCTCAGTATGATCAACTGGAAAGCCCTGACCGTTATCGTAAAGCCAGCCCAGGTTGAGCTGTGCCTCAGCATGGCCCTGCACGGCCGCCTTGCGATACCAGCTGGCCGCTTCCTGGTGGTCTATGGGAACCCCGCCACCGTAGTCGTAGAGAAACCCGAGGCTATTCTCGGCCTCGGCGTAGCCCTGGGCGGCCGCCTGACGGAACCACCGCACGGCCTCGCCGAGGTTCTGAGGCACTCCCAGACCGTCGCGGTAAATCGCGCCCAAGGCCGTCTGAGCATCCGGGCTGCCTTTCTCGGCACGCTCCCGCAGCGCTTCGAGCGGCTCCTGCGCAGGCGCCTGCGCCCCACGGCACCAGAGACAGACGAGAGCCAGGAGGGCCGCACTGAGACGAGTTGATTTTGCAGTCTTCGCCATGAATGGTCCCCTTGCCATCCATAGGTCCAAATCTACCGCCTGCCGGAGTAGTCGCAGGACGCTGAGTTTGAAGGCCGTTCTCAAGCATAACTCCTTCCATGAGAAGGCCGGTATGAGTCAAGTGTGTTTTTCTCTTTCTGTTTGCTCTTTCTGTTTGCTCTTTCTGTTTTCTCTGTCCTTCCCGTGGATTGCCGAATCGAATCCGCGATTAGATTTTCCATATGCTGGAAACTCGAGACAAGTTTCTGGCACCAGTGACTGTGCCGCAGGCGCGGTCAACTGCTTTTATAGAACGCGGTTATCGGAAACTAAAGCCATTACCTAACGCGCGGAGCGGCGTTTCGTCGCCATTTATGAGAGGACGGCGGCGGCTACTCGGCTTCGCGATTCGCGATGGTTACACGAAACACAGGCTTGGACTTCTCGGATGGCTCGATCTCATACGTTTGCGCGGTTTTGGCAAGATCGTAGTCGCGCCATAGCCAGATCATTTCTGCGGGGAATTCCGCGGCGCCTTGGCCTGAGTTGTGGGTGCCCTTGCCGAAGCTAAAGTGGAAGTCGTACTCCTGAAACTTCAAAGCATTGGCGATGCGCAAGTTGGCGAGCGGCCAGTTGCCATAGCGAAGGTCGAGATCTTCGGAGCCATCCTGCAGCCATACACGGATGTTGCGCTTCGCTTCGCGGAGAACCTTGTCCGGGTAGTCCTGGCCGCCATCCGGCACGGCCGGATCTTCTTTCCACTGGATGCTCGCGTAGCTGCCAATCCAGGAAATGACGCGGCTGAACTGGTCGGGCATCTGCCAAGCGGCATTGAACGCGCAGATTCCGCCGGACGAGAGTCCGGCGATGGCGCGGCTGTAGGCGTCCTTGCGGAGGTTGTACTTCGCGGTGACTTCGGGGAGCACTTCATCGCGCAGAAAGCGAACATAGCGATCGCTGACGGTATCGTACAAGGTGCTGCGCATCGAGTCTTTGAGACTACGGTGCCACTTCTCGGAATATGCTTTCACGAAGTTGTAGGTAGGCGTGCCAGGTGAATCGCTGATGTCACCTGGATTGATGAAGATGCAGATCATTACGGGAATTTTCTTTTGCGCGATCAAGTTGTCGATCACGTTGATGGTTGGGTTGTTGCCGTTGCGGTCGATGTAGCTTCGGCCGTCCTGAAAGACCATGACAGCCGCGGGAGTGTCCGGCTTGTATTGTGCCGGTATGTAAATCCAGTAGTCGCTTTTCATGCCATCGTAGATTTTGCTGGTGTGCGTGGTCTTTTCGGACAGCGAGCCCGACGGGACGCCCCGCTGGAGGTACGACAAAGGTCCAAAGGCCGGCACGTCGAGCGTGCCGCCAAATTTGGTGCCATTGATGAGGTAGTAGAAAGAGTGCAGTTTGCCGACTTGCTCGATGCGGGCGGCAGCGTACCAGATCTCCGATCCCGCCAGCGGCTGCATTGGAGGACCGAGAGCGCCGTCGATCCGAAGTTCAGGCTTGGCTGGCGTTTGGATAGCAAAGAAAAAGTCGGAGCCGTTGCCCGCCCAGGCCTTGCCGTCCTGCAGGTCCTTGGCGTCAAAGGTGGAGGCGATGGCGTCACGCAAACCTGGATCTGCGGTCCTGGCGAGCTCAATGAGTCCGGTCGCAGTCGACTTTTCCGCCGCGAAGGCGGGAGGCGATCCCGAAAACGCAATCAAGGCAGCGCTTACTATCGCAAGGCGCTTCAATTCCTTCACAGGGAAATGCATGGGGCCGCTCCTCCGATTGTGAACTCTCCGCATTTTCTTCCACTCGATGCGAGCAAAGCGGGTCGCCATCATAGCTCTAAATCCGAGAAATCCGGCTTTACTTTTAGACCAATCTCACGAGGGGCTATTCCACTCATTCTCTTCTGACCGAAGAACAGACGCCGCATGAGGCTCGCGTTCGTACGACGGCGGAGTTTTCTATTACATGATTCAGCCCGCGTTTGTGTCCGCGACGAAGTCTTCGGGATGCTCGCGAGGTGGGGGAGCAGCCGCGCCTCTCTTCTCCATGCCTAACCCGTTCGTGGACGCGCTGCCGCTGGGCCAGTAGGATCGTTCAACACGATCCGCTAACCGCGAGCTCCAGTTCGCGCTGAAGCTGATTTGGTGACGTGAATCAGCGCTAGCAGCACAGCCACTCTTGCCTGTGCATGTCCGAACTATTGACGCGACCCGCTAGCAAAACGTTTGAGAAGTTGTTCAGTGCTGTGGCGGCTTCAGCGAATTTTCAACCTTGACTTCGGTAGGAGTGGCAATCGCTGCAAGACGATCGATATCGAACTCCTTGTACAAGTCCAAGCAAAAGAGCTCTGGAGCTTGGTGAAAGGTCACGGGAGCCTGCAGCACGTACTGGAGAGTGGCCATACCCTCGTGAACGACCACCTGTGAGAAGAGGTCCGGTTGGAGCGCCGCAGCGACCAGGGCTATGACTTGCGTGCGAATCCCTCTGGATTCCAAACGCGGCTTCTGTGCGCCGGTGCGCGTTCGAAGCCATCGAGCAACCTCGATGAGCTGAGCTGCCTGCATTCCGAGGGGACGATCGCCTTCTCCATCGAGGATCTGAGCATAGGAAAAGGGCTCAAGGTTCTCCCAGGTGTCACCGAAAAAAGTAAGGTCGAGAGCCAAAACTTGCTCGTCGCGGTTCACGCGATTGGAGACATCTGAAGCGGCGGCGTTTCGGCCCTGATCGTTGAGCACGATAGTGATAGGAGCTTTGTCCGGAATCCCGAGCCCCTTCAGCCAAACGCCACTGGCGCCCAAGCCGCTATCCATCTCGAAGAGATAGGAAAGTGTCTCGATGCCTTTGTTCTTGGTGTTGGCCACGGTCCATGCGCGCGCCAAGCGCGCCGGCTTGTACCGGATAGTGGAATTCAGTTTCTGCCGTTCCGAGTCTGCCCAAGCGGTCTTGGCCGCGGAAGCTGACGGAATGGGTGAGCGGGTAATCGTGCCGGCCATCTTGCGGGCCAAATCCAAGATCGTAAGGTTATCTTTGGAAAGTCCAACGACCAGTTCGTCATAACTCCTGATTTCCTCGCCCGCGGGAATCTCCCTCTCCATAGCAGGCATGCCGAACTGCTGGCTGAAGAAACGATAAGCCTGTTCGCGGTTGGCGAGCTGATAGTTATGCGTGCCGGGGTCGCGGTTCTCGTACCACTGGAACACATCCTCTTTGCCATACAGCTTAAAAAAAGGCCGAATGCCGTCGTAAATCAGCGGCTTGACCAATGGCGCGCGAAAACAGCAATCATCCTCCGCGTTGTAGATTAGCAACGTGGGGCGCGGCGCCATCATCGCGGTGAGATGCGTGTAGTCGGCGGTCGCAAGAAGGTCTGTTCCGTTTTGTTCGATATCGCCCA
>Ga0307479_10000225_pt1 | contig 52958 bp, 41 predicted proteins | sample atmos_gasesECM4C_FD_203743 | JGI IMG/M metagenome (GOLD analysis project Ga0307479, IMG submission 203743) | Hardwood forest soil microbial communities from Morgan-Monroe State Forest, Indiana, United States - atmos_gasesECM4C_515 | ecosystem: Environmental > Terrestrial > Soil > Temperate...
GCGTGGACGATGAGCGCCGCGTACGGCGTCGCATACTTCGGGTGAATCTTGCCAAGCCAGGAGGGCATATACGAATCCAGGCCGGCGACAAACGGGATTCGCGCCGAACCGCCGAGCCATGCGGAGCCAATTCCCGCGATGGAAATGCTCAAAAGGAATGCGAAAGGCGCGACGATCCAGCCGACTCCAACGCGGTTGGCCATGTGGCCGACGGCCTGCACGATGCCTTGGAGAACGCTGATGTCGCTCTTGCTTACAGCGATGAGCAAAGTTAGAGTCGCACCGATGTAAAGCAGTCCCGACAGCAAGCCGCCCCAAGCCACCGCCCCAGGAAGAGTTTTTCGGGGATTTTCGATTTCGTCGCCCATGACCGAGGCGAGTTCCAGGCCGACCAAGCCGAAACAAATCACCCCAAACGAGTTCAAGACAAAACCGGGGTTGGCGGGAATCCGGAAATCCGCCGTCGTTACCGTGGTGCCAAACCGCAGGCAAATCACGACTCCCAGGCCAATCAGGACAGCCGCGGCAAAGAACGTTCCGATGGCACCGAGATTGTTGAGCCACTTGCCGACGCCTAGACCCAAGATGTTGAGAATCACCAGCAGAAAAAGCAAAACCACTGAAGCCGTTAAGGTAAAGGGCTTGCTGTCCGCGAGCGATTCGTGGCCGGCTCCCAGGACAAAGACGAACACGCCGACGAAATAAAGCATGATGGTCGGGACGTACATCATGTTATTGGTCCAGTAACACCAGCCGGAGAGAAAACCGTGGAAGTCACCAAAGACTTCCTTGGCCCAAAGGTAAACACCGCCTTCGCCCGGGTAGCGGTCGGCAAGTTCAATCACGGCAATGCCTTGCGGCCAGAAAAAAAGCAGGAGGGAGATAATCCAGAGCCACACGGTTACGCCGCCATTGGCGGCGATGGACGGAACGACGTTGAGATTGAAAACCGCGACAACGAACAGGAGCACGAGGTCCCAGCGTCCCAGCACGCGGCGCAGGCCCGGGGTTTGTGATGTTGCTGGCGCTGTCGTCCGAGTGGTGACCTGGCTAGCCAAAATTTGTTCTCCCGATGATTTCGCGGCGCCGGTAGCAGCTCAGTGAAACAGAGGACCGGTAAAAGCCCGGCTTCTAGATGCTGCGCTTAGTGACCGGCGGCACCGACAAAGGCCATGCCGCGATCTTGCTGAGCTTTGGCGAGAGCCGGCGCGACTTCCTCGAATACCGCGAGGTGCTTGTCGATATCAGCCTCCGTGTGCTGAACGGAGATGGTCCACTGCTCGTCCCACCAATAGGGCTGGGCGAGCACGCCGCGATTGACCATGGAGAACCAGTAGTGGCGCCAAAGATCGCTATCGATCTTGGTCCAGTCGCGATAGTTCTGAATTTCCTTTGGATAGAGCATCAACGCGCCGTTGACGCCGGCGCTGGCGACATAGGCTTCTAAGCCGGAGTTTTTGACGATGGCGCGATAGCCCTCGGTGAGAGTCTTGCTGAGCTTCGTAACATGCTGGTAATTTTCACGCGTGAGGACTTCGCGAAAAGTCGCAAGGCCCGCGGCCATGGCGACGCGATTGGTATTGTAGGTGCCGCCGTGAAAAACCTTGTGCTCGGAGATCAAATCCATGATCGCGCGGCTCGCTCCGAACGCTCCCAGTGGCAAGCCGCCACCGATGGACTTGGCCAGACAGATCATGTCCGGCTTTACACCGAAAAAGTCGCTCGCGCCGCCCCAGGCCAGCTTGGCGCCGGTTTTCACTTCGTCGAAGATCAGCAACGAACCGTTTTTGGTGCAAATGTCGCGCAGTCCCTGCAAAAAGCCAGGTTGCGGCAAGCACAGACCGACGTTCATGAGGATGGGTTCGAGAATGATGGCGGCGATTTGGCCCGGATACTGTTTAAAGCGATTTTCAACACTCTTCAAATTGTTGAAGCTGGCGACCACCACATTTTCAAGTGAGCCCTTCGGAATGCCAGCTCCTCCGGGCACGGACGTGGGCGCGTCGGGATCCCCGTACTCCTCCGCTTTGGGCTTGACGCTGACGAGCGCGGTGTCATGCAGCCCATGGTAAGAGCCTTCAAATTTCAGAATCTTATCGCGGCCGGCGGCGGCGCGCGCGATGCGGCAGGCGTGCATGGTCACTTCCGTGCCGCTCGAGCCGAAACGCACCATCTCAACCGGATAGCGCTTCGAGATTTCTTCGGCTAGTTCCCATTCCTCTTCGTGGGGCATTCCGAAAGTGGTTCCGGCATGCAGCTTTTCCTCAACCGCTTTCACCACCGCCGGGTGGCCGTGCCCCGCCATCAGCGCGCCAAAGCACAGGTTGTGGTCGATGTATTCGTTGCCATCAAGGTCATGAATCCTGCTGCCCTTTCCGTCCTTCACAAAAAGAGGATAGGGCTCGTAGTGACGGTAGTTACTGGCTACTCCGAGAGGGATACGCTCTAGAGCCCGCTGGTGCGCGGCCGCCGATTTGGCGGTGCGTTTCCGGTAGTTGGCGATTTCCTTTTGCAGTGCGTCGTGCATTTCTTGCTCCGTAGTGGGTGGCCGTCTTGCGGTTGCCCGTGGCAGGTCTGTTCCCTGCGGTCAGTGTGTGCCGATTTTATCAGACGAAGGAAGGCGCCCCGATCTGGCCAGGGCGCCTCGGAAAGCCTTGCGGTCCCCCCGCTCGCGCTAGAAGTGGAACTTCAACGCAAACTGCACCAGCCGCGGATCGTGGACATGCAGTGGCCGGCCGAACGTGGCGCCTTGATTGCCCACGTTGCCGTCCACGCTATAGAACTGCGCGTGGTTCCACACGTTGAAAATATCGCCTCGGAATTCCATGCGTAGTCTCTCGCCTATTTGCGTCGATTTGTTAAAGCTTACGTCCGTATTGTTGATGCCCGGCCCGCAACAAATCGAGCGGGGCGCATTCCCGATGGTGCCCAGAACGACTGGGTTGTTTCCTGGGGCACAAGCTGGCACCAGGGTCGTCGGCGTGCATGAGTTATCAAACAGGTTGGGATCGAACACATAGCCCGAAACTGGCACGCACGGTGGAGCTCCCGGGGCGAGTGGACCGGTTCCAAATTGGCAGACCGTGCTGCGCGGATTTACCGTTTTGAAGGGGCCAGTCAAATTCGGTTCACCCGCCGCCTCGAAGTTAAACGTGCTGTCCAACAGCTCGTTGTCGGCTTGCGAGGTAATGCGGATCGGGAAGCCGCTCTGCAGACTCTCAATGCCGGACATTTCCCATCCATCAAGCACCTTGCCCTTGAACCCGGAATACTTTGGCACCGGCAGGTCCCAAACGAAATTAAGAACAAAGCGGTGGCGCGCGTCATATTTAGACAAGCCGTAGGTCGCATTGAAGTTGAACGGATTCAGCGCATCTTCGAAGCTGGACGCGTTGTCCATCGTTTTGCTCCACGTATAGGAAGCCTGAAACTGCAAGCCATGAGAAAACCGCTTCTCAAATAGCGCCTGCAACGAATTGTAGTTGGACTTCGCTACGGTATCCTCGGCAAAGATGCCGACGATCGGCGGCGTGGCCGGGCAACCCGCCCCGGACAACGGATTGCAAAACGGCGAAGAATAGAACCGGAGTCCAGAAAGGGTGATGGGTACGGCGCCCCCAGTGGTATTGGTGTAGTGGCACCCTGCGGGAGTGTTCACCGGCAGGCATGGAACGTTCGGCCCTGTTGCGCCTGGCCCGCCGGGATTGTAATAGGGGAGATCAATACTTTGGCCCGCCTGTAGCATGAAGGAATAAACAGTGTCCTCGCCAAACGGCCCGCAAGTTCCGGCTCCCATAATGGAATTCAACTCCAAGCAAGTATTGGCCCCGTCTTTCCGATTGACGGTCTCGTTGAGCTCGTAAATGGCCAGCAAGCGGTGCCCCTCGGAACCGACATATCCCACCTGCAAAAGTATGTCGCCGGGCAGCTCCCGCTTAATTGTAAAATTGTACTGATCCGAATACTGCGGCCGCATATGTGGCTGGAAGTCTCCAAAATATGTGCTGCCGAGGAATCTGGTCCAATCGATCGGTGTGCCACGCGGCGGATTCAAGACTCCCGTAAACGGATTCGGATGGACACCGCCGGTCTGATCCACGAAGGGCGTCTGCAGGAAATTCCCAATAATGCTCTCACTGCCCCCGAAGGGCGGCTCGGCGCTGAATTGCTCCAGCACGAGTTGCTCGATGGGGTTGTAGAAAATTCCATATCCCATGCCCACGCTGGTCTTTCCCGGTCCCCCGGTCAGCTTAGCCAGCCAACCATCATGCGCGCCCGGGCTCCAGTTAAGGCCAAGGCGCGGGGCAAAGGCCTTGTAGTAAGTCTGGGTCAAACCGTTGGGGACGCCCTTATCTCCCGGAAAAACGATTCCTAGCGGAGTAACTCCGGCGGCGTCGTTGCCCGGTATTCCAGGATAGATGGTGGATGGCTCTCCGGGCCGGAACGCTTGCACTTTCTGGCCGGCATCCGCCAGCGGCGTATTCAGTTCCCAGCGCACGCCGTAATTCAGCGTCACATTCGGCTTTATCTTCCAGCTGTCTTGTGCAAAGAGGTAAACGGATTTGCTGCGCACCAGTTCATGTTGTGGCGACCCTTGTAAATAAGAGTTCGACAAGCCCAGGAAATAGTTCGGATAGGCATTATCAAATCCTACGTCACCAGTTCCGCCGGGCAGGAATGTATAACTACCATTGATGTCGAAAATGAGAAACTGGTCGAATCTCTGGTAACGCCCGTCGCCGCCGAATTTGAAGCTGTGGTTGCCGACGACCCGGCTGTAGTTGTCAGAGAACTGGTAGGTATTGCCAACTTGAGGCAACTGGCCTCCCGCGTTGTTGCCAATGGCGAGGCCCGTCCCGCCAATCGAGATGAACGGCACGCCTTCGTACTTGGACCCCAGGCCGGAGTGAATGCCACAGTCCGCCGTGTTTGTGGCCCCCGCGGCGCAAGCGGCGTTTATCGTGGCGGAATCGCTTAGACCGGTAAAGCAGAATGCTGAGGCTGCCCCCGTCCCGCACGAAGCCGTAACGGCGTTGGTTAACACCGGAGTATTGAACTTGAGCTGGCCTTCCCGGAAATAGCTGACGCGCGCTTCGTTTACCGCCTTAGAGCCAATGGTCGATGTGTGGCTGAAGTTGACTTGTTGCGTGCGCGTCGCGTAAGTGCTCGGGAAAGTACCCAGTGGAGCTCCAAAGCTCTGAAATTTTGCAAACGGATCAAGCGTTAGGTCGTCATCAAAGTAGTAGTACGCCGACAATTTCTGGTTATTGGTGAAGGAATGATCCAAGCGAATCTGGAACTGATCGCCCCGGTCTCGGTTGTTGGGAACCGTGATGACCGAACTGGCGGTTCCGCCGGCTCCGGGAACGTACTTCTGATTCATTAAGCTAACCGCCGCCGGATCAAAACACGCCGTCGGTATCTGGTTATCCACCTTGGTGTTGAAGTTGGTAAAAATACCTGGGGAGAGCAAGGCACCAGTCGTCGGATCATAGGTTCCCCCGAAGTTATTACCGACCGCTATCGGTAAACCACCCTGAGCCGCGACGGCAGCCGCGCAGCCGGGGCGGTCATTCAGCATCCCCGCCACCGTCGGGCTGCTGAGGGCACCCGTAAATGGAGACCCGGACGAAAAATCCCCGTTGTTCAGCTCCGCCCCGGTCGGCACAAAAACGGATTGCGAATCGATGCCCTTGACGATCCGGCGTCCTTCGTACGAACCAAAGATAAACGTCCGGTCCTTCTTGATCGGCCCCCCCAAGGTCCCGCCGAACTGGTTCTGCTTGAATCCCGGCTTGGGCGCCGGAGTAAACGTGAAGGCCTTGGCATTCAGCACATCGTTGCGGAAGAACTCGTAAAAGCTGCCATGAAGGTCATTGGTGCCCGATTTGGTCACCACGTTGACGACCGCCCCGGAATTGCGGCCGTATTCAGCGTCGAAGTTGTTGGTGATGACGCGAAACTCTTCGATGCTGTCGGGGGAAGGCTCAATCGCAGGTCCGTTTACAAAAAGGTCGTTGCCGTCGCCGCCGTTCACGGAATAGTTGTTGGACCGCCCGCGGCCACCATTTACAGTAACCACGCCAGCCTTATCCGAACCGTAAAAGAGATCGTTGCCCAGCTGCGACTGCACGCCGGGCTGCAACTGCAGCAATTGATAGACGTCGCGCTGATTTAGAGGCAGTTGCGTCGAGGAGCGGTCGTTCACGACTGCGCCCAGCTGCGTGGAAGTCGTATCCACGACGGGAGGCGCGCCCGTGACTTCGACGATATCGGTCGAACCTCCAAGCTGCAGGGCGATGTCGACAGTAAGAACCTCGTTGAGGTCCAGCACAATTCCCTTGCGGACATACTTCTTGAAACCCTGGAGCGTGAGATCGATTTCGTAATTGCCGACGGGCACTTCAATAAAAATGTATTCGCCATTCGCGCCGGTTTGCACCTCGCGCGTGGCGTGCGTGCCCTCGTTGAGCAGTTCGAGGGTCGCCGCCGTGACGGCCCCGCCGCTCGGATCCGTCACCGTGCCGCGGATGCGCCCGCCCGTGCTCTGCGCGCCGGCAAATGGCGCCGTGAAGCAAAATGCCATCGCCAAGGCCGTGGCTAGTAAGATGCTCCGGCAACACCACGAACGCAGTTGCCCGAATCGTGCGTCAACCTTCATAACCTCACCCCTAATGCCAGGAAGAATCTTTCGAGGATTAATTCTTCGTGGTTGCTCCTGCCCCTCAAACCTTACTATAATCATGTAAACTTAGAGAAAGCCGGGACCGGTGTCAAGCAGAAAGAATTTATCCAACGCATCAGCCGCGCCGAAACCATCGCGCTTGCTGCGCATCAGTGAAGTGGCCCGCCGCGTGGGCATTTCCTCCTCGGCCCTGCGCGCTTGGGAGGCCCTGGGTCTGGTCTCGCCGCAGCGCACGCGGAGCCGCTACCGTTTGTTCTCGGAATCGGACGTGCGCTCGTTGCAGCGCGCGATTTTCCTGCGCCGTGCCCGTGGCCTCAATCCGGCTGCGATCGTCCACGTGCTCAAGCGCCAAGGAGTGGTTTCTCCTCCGACGCAGAGCTCGCTTCTCCCCGGGCAGCGTTTCCGTCGCTTGCGAATCCGCCGTGGACTTTCCCTGGCTCAAGTCGCCCGCGCCACCGGCGTCTCCATCGGTTTTCTCAGCGCCCTCGAGCGCGGCCAGATGCGTTCCTCGATTGCCACGCTGCGCCGCATCGCCCGCTTCTACCGCACCAACATTCTATCCCTGTTCGAAACGGCTGGCGACCACCCGCGCTTGGTGCGCCCCCATCAACGAAAAGTCCTGGAGACCACCCCGGACGTGCGCATGGAGTTGTTGGCCTGGGGAAATACCGTGATGGAACCGCATCTTTTCCGCATCAAACCCGGGGGCGGGAGCGGTGAATCCTATTCGCACGAAGGCGAGGAATTCCTGCATGTACTGCGCGGAAATTTTGAGATCTGGCTCGACGCCCAGGAGCATTATCATTTGAAGCGCGGCGATAGCCTCTATTTCGAGAGTTCGACTCCGCACCGCTGGAAGAATCCCGGACGGACGGAAACCTGGCTGCTGTGGATCAACACGCCGCCGACATTTTGATGCTGAGGGCCGCATGCCGATGAAGACTTTCCAACTTCGCGTCGTTCTTAGACCGCTGACGCTCTTCTTGTTCGCTTTTTCGCTCGCACAAGCGCAAAGCCGCGTTGTCGAACCGGCGGACATCATTATCGTGCATGGCCGTGTTTACACGGAAAACCCCAAGCAGCCTTGGGCTCAAGCAGTGGCTATCTATCGCGGAAAAATCGTCGCCGTCGGCGAAGATCCTGAAATTGAAAGCCGGCGTGGCATGGGCACAAAAGTAATCAACGCCGGCGGAAAACTCGTGCTTCCCGGCTTCGCCGATTGCCATATTCACTTTATCGACGGTTCGCTCAGCCTCGGCCGCGTGAATCTCGAAGGCGCTCTAGACCCCGCCGACATTCAAAAACGCTTGCGCGAATATGCCGCCGGACATCCCGGAGACGACTGGATCCTTGGCCGCGGCTGGAATTACGCGATGTTCGGAGCCGAAACGCTGCCGCACAAGAAATATCTCGATGAAATCTTCCCGAACCGCCCGGTTTTTCTCGAAGGCTATGACGGGCATACCTATTGGGCGAATTCGAAAGCTCTTTTGATGGCTGGGATCAAGGGAGACACTGCCGATCCACCGAATGGCGTAATCGTCCGCGATTCCCAAACAGGTGAGGCCACCGGCGCGCTAAAAGAAGCCGCTCAGGATTTGGTCGCCAAGATTGTTCCGAAGCCAACCCGCGACGATAAGCTTCTGGCTCTGCGCGCGGGCATGAAATGGGCAAATAAGAATGGCCTCACTCGCGTGCACAGCGCTGGCGGCGATTTTGAATTGCTCGATCTTTTTAACGAAATGCGCCATCGCGGCGACCTTACTCTGCGCATGTACATCGCTTACTTCCTCAATCCTCCCGAGCTGCGGCCTCAGGACCGCGACGCCATTGAGCACGCCCACGGGAAATTCCACGATGAATGGATCGACGCTAGCGCCGTCAAATTTATGCTGGATGGCGTCGTCGAATCACACACCGCCGCGATGCTCGAGCCTTACGGCGACGACCCTTCTTTGAAAGGCAAACTCTTCTGGGATCCTGCAAAGTACAAGTCGGCGGTCGCGGAGTTGGACAAGCGCGGTTCGCAGCTTTTTACCCACGCCATCGGCGACTTGGGCGTGCGGACGGCACTGGATGCCTACGAAGAAGCCGAAACGCGCAACCGCAAGCACGACCGCCGGCCGAGAATCGAACACATCGAAACCATTGCGGCATCCGACATTCCGCGCTTCGGCAAGCTCGCGGTCATCGCCAGCATGCAGCCGCTTCATTCTTATCCCGATGCCGATACGCTGGAGGTCTGGGCACGCAATGCCGGAGCTGATCGCGCTTCGCGAGCCTGGGCTTGGAAAAGCATCGCCGATGCAGGAGGCCACCTCTGCTTTGGCAGCGATTGGCCCGTCGTCACCCTCAATCCGTGGGAAGGGATACAGACCGCGGTGACGCGCCAGACCCTCGAAAGCAAACCCGAAGGGGGTTTTGTGCCCGAACAACGTTTGACGGTCGCCGCAGCCATCGATGCTTATACGCTGGGAGCGGCCTTTGCCGGCCGCCGCGAAAAATCGGAAGGTTCACTCGAGATCGGCAAGCTCGCCGACCTGATCATCGTTTCGCAAAACGTATTCGATATTCCTCCGCGGAGGATTGCGGCCACCAAGGTGATCACCACCATCGTGGGCGGGCGGCTGGTCTACCAAGCAGATGCAAAATAACCGGGAGGTGCAATGAGATCTCGTGCCATTCTTCTGGGAATTCTGACGCTCGCTTGGGCATGCGGCGCTTGCAAGAAAAAAGAAGAATCTCTGAGCCTGCTGGTTTGGGAAGGCTATGCTGATCCGTCGTTCGTAAAAGCCTTCGAAGAAAGCCATCATTCGAAGATCAGGGCTTCCTATATGGGCTCCAGCGACGAGCTGGTCGCCAAGTTGCGTGGCGGAAGCGCCGCGAACTACGACGTCATTTCACCTTCGAGCGACGTAGCCGCGTCCATCGCCCGCAGCGGGCTGGCTGCGCCTCTCGATTTGGCCAAGCTGCCTTCTTACTCGCAGCTCTCCTTAAAGCTCCGGGATCTGCCGCTGGTCAAAGCCCACGGGCAAGTCTACGGCGTCCCTTTCATGTGGGGACCGGACCCGCTGCTGTATGACACTACGGCATTCGCCGAACCGCCGGACTCTTGGACGGTGTTCTGGGATCCCAAGTACAAAGGAAAGCTCTCGGTGTGGGACGATCTTTCCACTGTCTACATGGCCGCGCAAGTGCTGGGTTACGACCAACCCGATCCCTCGCAACTCTACAATCTCACCGATGACCAGCTCGCGGCCGTCAGGAAAAAACTGATCGAGTTGAAGCCCAACATTCGCAAAATGTGGGCCACCGGAGGAGAACTCACCAATCTCTTCGAGAACCATGAAGTCATCGCCGCCATGGGCTGGCCGCTGATGACCAATCAGCTCCGCCAACTTCATTTTCCCATCGGCGAAACCATTCCGAAAGAAAATACTACCGGCTGGATGGATCACCTGATGATTACGGCCGCGAGCTCCCGGAAAGAACTCGCCACGGAGTTCTTGGAATACATGATCGAAGCGCAAACGCAAAAAAAGATTACCGACGTGACGCACTATACTCCGGCGAATCCGGGGGCAGCCCAGTTTTTGACCCCCGAAGAAATCAAGAGCTTGCATCTCGATAATCCGGATGCTTACATGCAACGAATCTATTTCTGGCAGGACGTTCCTCGCCGCGCGAAGTACAACGAAATCTGGAATGAGGTCAAAGCCGCTCAGTGAATCCTTCTGCTGCGAGTTCGGCCGAGACCGCGGCTAGCGCCGGTCGAGTGTTGCTGGAAGTGCGGGGCCTCGCCAAGCGCTTCGCTGCCCGCGAGGTGCTGAAGGATATTTCGTTGCATATCGCTTCCGGAGAATTTCTCACTCTTCTTGGCGAAAGCGGCTCCGGCAAGACGACTCTGCTTCGCCTGGTCGCTGGATTCGACCAGCCTAGTGCCGGAGAAATCTGGATGGGCGGCTGCCGTTTGGACACCCTTCCGCCCTATCGCCGCCGCGTGAACACCGTGTTCCAGCACTACGCGCTGTTTCCGCATCTGAGCGTGCGGGAGAACGTGGCCTACGGATTGCGCGTCAAGAAGGTTTCCGGATCGGAAATCGGCGGCCGCGTCGATGAAGCGCTGCGCATGGTGAAGATGCCGGAGTTCGCGGACTCCCGCCCGTCCAAGCTGAGCGGCGGCCAGCAGCAACGCGTGGCCCTCGCGCGCGCGCTCGTCAATCGTCCGCTTCTTCTTCTGCTCGACGAGCCGCTGTCCGCTCTCGACGCCAATTTGCGAAAGCAGATGCAAAGCGAATTGAAAGCCTTGCAGCGCGAACTGGGCATCACTTTTCTTTTTGTCACTCACGACCAGGAGGAAGCCATGGCGCTCTCCGATCGCATTGCGCTGTTGCGGGATGGCGCTCTGGAGCAAGTGGCTTCGGCGCGCGAGATTTACGCGCACCCGGCCACGGCGTACACCGCGCAGTTCATCGGCCAGACCAATTTATTGCGCGGCGAAATTATCGGCGGCACCGCCAAATGCGGAGCGTTACAGTGGCCGGTGAACGAGCCGAGCGGCGCCGCGATCTTCTCGTTGCGACCGGAGGCCATCCGTCTTGCCGACCAAGCTGCCGATCCTGCGGGAGCGGTGCGCTTCCGCGCCGTGCTCCGACAGCAATTCTTCAATGGCGCGACTGAATTGCTCGAAGTGCAATGCGGCGGCGGCCAGCTCCTGCGTGTGCGCATTTCCACTCACGGTCCGCTCACCGGTGAACACGATTTTGTTTTCTCAGCCGCGGATGCCATACGTGTCCGGGAGTAGTTGTTAGCAATCGACTTTAACTCTGCTCATGTACTCGCGCGCGTACAAAACGCTAGTCTCCGTCCCCCCGCTACTGTGGGTCGGCTTATTCCTGGTGCTCCCTTACGCGCTGATGTTCGCGCACAGCTTCTGGACTGTCCAGAACGAGGTTTTAGTCCACCACTGGAACCTCGACAATTATTCGACGCTTTTTTCCAGGCCCGTCTACCGCGAAGTCCTCCTGCGCACTGTGCGCATCGCGGCATCGGTGACGCTATGTTCTGTTCTGCTTGGCTATCCGCTGGCCTACTACCTGTCGTTTCATGCCGGGGCTCGGAAAGACTTGCTCTACCAACTCGTCATAGTGCCCCTGTGGGTGAGCTACTTGGTGCGCGGCTACGCCTGGAAAACCATTCTCGGCAGCGAAGGCGTGCTCAACGGCTTCTTCGAATACCTGCATCTCACTCATGAGCCCGTCGCGTTCCTCCTTTATAGCCCTTTCGCCGTCGTGCTCGTGCTCACCCACATCTACACGCCTTTTGTTTTCCTGCCCATCTACGCCGCTCTCGAACACATTCCGCGCCCGCTCGTCGAAGCTTCGCACGACCTGGGGGCCGGTTCGGCACAAACGTTTCGGCGCGTCATCTTGCCGCTTTCGCTTCCCGGCTTGCTGGCTGGCGCGACCTTCGCTTTCGTTCTCTCACTTGGCGATTTCCTCGCGCCGCTTCTTGTTGGCGGTGCTTCCGGCACGATGATCGCCAACGTGGTCCAAAGTCTTTTCGGCGCGGCGCTGGATTGGCCGCTCGGTGCGGCGATTTCCGTTGGCATCATGATCATTATCATTTCCCTGCTCTTCCTTACCGAGCGCTTGGAAAAACGGTGGTCTTTTAAATGAGTCATGTCACTCCAACCAGGCGTCCCCCGCTGCTCACCATTTATGCCGCGATCGTTTTCATCTTTGTCTACCTGCCAGTCGTCGTTCTCATTCTGTATTCCTTCAATCGCGACGGCGTCGGCGGATTCCCTCCTCGCCATCTCACGCTGGGTTGGTACCGCCAGCTTTTTGCCGATGCCTCCATCTGGGATGCGGTCGTGAACAGCCTAATGGTCGCAGCCGGTAGCGTGGCCCTTTCTTTGACGCTGGGGCTGCTAGCGGCGCTGGCTCTCGACCGCGCTAGCTTCCCCGGAAAAGCTCTCTTTCGCCGCCTGGTTCTTCTGCCGTTGATTCTGCCCGGCATCATCACGGGTCTTTCCTTGTTAATGCTGGCGGTTCTTGCGCAAACGCCACTCAGTTTGTTCACCGTTTTCCTGGGCCACGGCAGCGCGCTCATCTCCGTCGCCACTACCGAGCTTTTCGCCGGCCTGCAAAAAATGGACCGCGCTCAAGAAGAAGCTTCCCTCGATCTCGGCGCTACGCCCTGGCAAACGTTTTGGCGCATCACTCTTCCAAATCTCAAGCTCTCCCTGATCGCCGCGGGCTTGCTCATCTTCACGCTCTCGATGGACGAAATCGCCGTCACTTTCTTCCTTATCGGCCGGGACAATACTTTGCCTCTTGAAATCTGGAGCCGCCTGCGTCGCGGCATCACTCCCGAAATCAACGCTGTCTCCACTTTGATCTTTGCCGTTTCCGTGGGCTTCATCGTCATCTGGTATCGCGTGCGCACCCGCGGCCTCGGCACGCAAGCCCAGGAACTTCTCGAAAGAACCTAGGAAGTGAGTTACATGCGGAAGTTACTTGGCCTTGGCGGGCCATCCTAACAGGAAAGCCAAACTTGGTTCATAATAGCGGCACGGTTGGTGCGTTGGAGTTCGAGCCGGTCCCCACGGAGGCGTCATGGCCGATCGCCTGGAAGAGTTTCAAAATTTTCGCGCTGACCTGAACGAGGAAATCCTCGCTTGCGGACACCTCGGCATCAAGCGCTTCTTCGCTCTCGACCATCAGGCTTATGAACCCGGCCCCCTCGGCACGAAGCAAAAAGAATTGCTCGGCTTGGTCGCTTCCGCGGTGCTGCGCTGCGACGACTGCATCACCTATCACCTGGTCCGTTGCGGCGAAGAAGGCTGGAAGCGCGAGGAAGTGATTGACGCGCTCAACGTCGCGCTGATCGTGGGCGGCTCGATCACCATTCCGCACGTGCGCCGCGCTTTTGCCCGCATGCGTGAAATCAGCGGCTTCGAACCTTAATGGGGCATGAAAAGACCAAGATGAGCAACTCAGAATAGATGAGCACCACGTCCGATCCCGCGCTTACCCAGGAAGAAACTTTCGGCCAGCGGCTTCGTCATATTGCCGTTGGAGCGCTTTTCGCGTTGGTGTTGCTCATCCCAAAAATCCTGCACGCGCGTCGCAATCCCCGCTCTTGGATGCTCTTCCGCATTTTCCTGGCCGTAGCCGGCGCCGGCTTGGTCATCGTTCCGCTCGGCGCCGGGAGCAGTTACGCTCCGGCCATCGCCGGCTTGACCATGTTTATCGGCGCCATCCTTCTGCCTCCAGCCCAGCCCGCGTCCAACGCCGATGGCAAAGCTCGCGAACTGGGCGCTCTTGTGGTTGTCAATGGCGGAGGATGCAAACTGGGCGACGCTCCGTCATTTGCCGCGCAACTTTTCGTCGGCGCCGAGCGTATCTCCGTGCGCGACTCGCTTCTGGAATCTTTCCTGGAAATTCCCGTCAGCGAAATCACTTCGGCGCAGGCTGAAGAGTCCCACGGCCGCTGGTTTCTGCGCGTCAACTGGGCCAACAAAACGGCCGCCTTCGCCTACAGCGGTGTTTTCGCCGAGCATCTCGCCCGCGTCGCTGAAACCACCATCCGCGGCGTCATCGGGCGCGCTCTTCCCGTTCTCCCCCAGCGCCGCGCCGCTGGCGCTTGATACCCTTCTCGCCACTTTTTGTACGGAATCGCCAGCGATGAGCACAATTTTGTGTCACACTATGTGTATGGCACGTGGCTGGGAAAGCAAGAACGTCGAATCGCAGATCGCAGAGACGGAAGCGCCACAACAGAAGCGGAGTTCGGGACCTCAAGGGCCGGAACAACTTATGCGCGAACAATCGCGCAAGGATCTTCAACTATCGCGCATCCGCATCGCCAACGATCTCGCCACCGCCACTCATCCCAACCACCGCAAGTCCCTCGAAGCTGCCCTCGCCCACCTCGACAAAAAAATCGCCGACCTCAGCTAGCGATAGCTACTTTCTGGCGCGAAATTCAAATGCTGGCATCAACCGGGCACCCGGCTGGAGTCACGGCTACAGAGCTTCTCCGATTTTCTGGACGATCCTGTCATCCTGAGCGCGGCGCAGAATCTCCAACGCTCCATAACCGGATGGCACGCCATGGCCGAGATCGCACGGTGCCGAACTATCTCCCCTAACGAATGAAATCCTCTGCCAGCCCCCAAAAGTCATTCACGTAATAATGCGACAGCACGTTTCCAAACAAGTAGCAAATCCCCTGGCACGGAGGAATATCTCCATAAATTTTCTTCCCGCGCGCGAAGATGTTCTTCAGCGACCCATCCCTCAGCAAATTGCCGGCAACCTTGCGCAGCGGCTCGCACGGATAGAAAACATCACCGTTCGGATACACCCGGGGAAACATCGTCGGATAGCACTCGAAATCACCGAAGCGCAGCAATGTTTCAATCGTCCGCGGCGTGCCGTTGATCGGCTGCGTGCCTTGGCGTCGCCGCTCGATAATCTTGTCCACCAGCGCTTGATACTTCGGGTTTTGCAGCAGCGCTAGATTCGGCATTTTCTCCAACTGCGCGGACTGTGCCGCAAACACAAATCCCTGCTCCGCGCACCAGTCCAGCAACCGTTCGACCTCACCGATATTCCACTGCTCGATTACCGTGCTGATGGTGATGCGCCTCGGGCTGCCCAGTTGTTCCTTCGCGAGTTCCAGGTTTTCCAGCACTTTCCCTAGCGCCGCCGGTTTCGATAGCGGATTCGTCGGATCCACCGCCAGCGCATCCAAGCTCACCACCAGCCCGGTCACAGCCCGCAGAATCCGCGGCTTGCGGTCCAGCAACGTGCCGTTGGTAATCAGCAGCAGCGAGCGGTATTTGCAAGCAAACCGGGCCGCCTCGACCAACTCTTCGATGTCCGCCCGCAAAGTTGGCTCCCCGCCCGTAATCACGAGGGAGTCCGTTTCTTTTCGTATGCGCTTCAACAGTTGGATAGTCTCGCGGGTCGGCAGCTCGTCGCTGAAAACGTCCGGTTCTTTTTGCGTGCAGTAACTGCAGTCCAGATTGCACTTGTGGGTGACGTAAAACGTAACCGCGTAGGGCGCCACGACTTTTGTCCGTAAAACGTGCCGCCGCCAGGCATTGCGAAAATAGAGCCCAAAATTCTTCGCCACAAACGGCGCTTGCCGCACCAACCCGCGCAACAAATCCCGCTTCGCAGGCGCTCGTTTATCCAGCGCGCTAACGGGAACGAAATTTGCTTTCTTCGCACGCATAGGCAGCTACCTCAGCCTACAAGAGCCGCGCTGCGGTGCCAAGGAACCTATTCCCATCCACTCAATCCGTAAACACTACTCCCACCGCCACAAATCCCTTTTCCGCCGCCGCATCGATCCTCACCACATGACCGCGCAAGTTCATCGTTTGCACCCCATCCCCGCCCGGCGCTTCCATCGTCACTTGCAGCTCCGATTGCAGCCGCGGCAAATGCTTTAGTGAGATCAACGCGCCCTGCAGGGAAATATCCCGCACGATAGTTTCTTCCGCAAAATCCTTCCCGCCCTCGGTTACACCGCACACTTTGGCCTGGAATTGCGCTTCGCGCCGCAACGCCGTCCGCGTTCCCGGCATGTGCGCTTGCACCTTATCGCCCGGCGCACCGAGGGTGATGACCATGCCTTCGCTGGCCGCAAACACCGAATCGAATTCTTCCCGCGCCTGCCTCAAGATCGAATCCACCATGCGATCGGTTGAATCTGGGTCATGATGGAAAAGCACCAGGGTCTTGGCCTCGGCTTGCTGCGCCACTTTCGCTCCCTCCAGCCACGAGGAATGTCCCCAGCCCTTTCTCGTCGTCTCCAGCTGTTCTGGAGTAAATTGCGCGTCGTTAATAAAGATGTCCGCGCCAGCCGCCAGTTCTTGCAGGTTCTTGTCCAGTTTCGCATCGCCCGGCTCGTTGTCCGTGGCATAAGCAACCGTGCCCGCGGGCGTCTCGATGCGAAAGCCCAGGCAGCCCTGTGGATGATTCAGCCACCGCGCGGTGACTTTGTTTTCTCCAACGGTAAACGAATCGCCGCCGTCCACTTCCCGGAACTTTCTCTTCGCGTTCATCGCCGACATATCCACGGGAAAATACGGCAAGGCCATCTGCGCTTCGAAGACTTGCTTCAAACTGTCGCGCCCCAAATATTTCGAGCGGAAACTATAAAAGTGAAATTCATTGTTTTGCACGTACAAAGGCGAAAAAAACGGTATCCCCTGGATGTGGTCCCAATGATAATGCGTGACCAGGATGTGCGTTTCCGGGGTTTTCCCTCCGTTTGGCGCGGCCCAGCGGCTACCTAGCATGCGCAGCCCGGTGCCGCAATCCAGGATGAATTGCGTTCCGTCCGGCGCGATCAGCTCGAGGCATGGCGTGTTTCCGCCGTAGCGCCAAGTCGCCGGGTCTACCGTCGGCGTTGATCCGCGTACGCCCCAGAAACTCAATTTAGAGATGGGAACCGTCATTGCTCTGAGCGCAAAACCCCTGAATGCAGGCTTGTTGGCGCGCCAATACGCGCGCAACGGGAAGCTCGTTTCATGGTCGCAGTCGAGGCAGGGAGCGTCAATCTATTCGCGTAGGCAAAGTGTCATAGTGCCTAATAAGCAATCCAAAGGGCTGCGTCCCCGCCTCCTTAGCGCGTAGAATGGAGCCAATGGCCGCCCATTCCCACGAACGTGACCATAGCCATTCCGGTCATTCGCATGACCCCCAACATAATATCTTGGGCCACGGTCACGCGTGTGACGGTCATCCGACGCTAAGTCCCTCGGTTCTTGGCTGGGCCATGGTTGCCACACTCGCTTTGGTGCTGGCGGAGATTTTTGGCGGCATCCTGGGCCGCAGCGTCGCACTCCTGAACGATGCCATTCACAACCTTTCCGATATCCCGGCCCTGGGCATCTCTTTTCTGGCCATGCGCTGGGCCCAGCGCCCCGCCGACAGCGAAAAGACTTACGGCTACCACCGCGCCGGCACTCTCGCTGCCTACACCAACGCTTTCGTCCTCGTCCTGCTTTCCCTCTGGCTTGGCTACGAAGCGTTCGGACGCTTCCGGTCCCCGGTCGAAGTGGTCGAGAGCTGGATGATCTGGACCTCCGTTGGCGCGCTTGCCGTGAATGGCGGCATCACCCTGGCTCTCGTCCGCGGCCGGGGCGACCTCAACTTGCGCAGTATTCTCGTTCACAATTTTGGTGACGCGCTCTCCAATATCGCCATCATCGCCGGCGCGCTATTGATCCATGCCACCGGCGCGTACTGGATTGATCCGCTTCTCGGCCTGGCTATCGGCTTGCTCGTTCTCTGGTCGAGCGTCGGCATTCTGCGCGAGTCCTCGCACATTCTCCTCGAAGGCCGACCGCCCGATTTGCGCGTGGAAGACGTTGCCCGCGCCATCTTAAAGGTCGAAGGCGTGCAAGAAGTCCACGATGTTCATCTCTGGTCCCTGGGTGGCAGCTACAAGGCGCTCAGCCTCCACGCGCGCATCCCCGATATGCACCTCGACGAATGCGAGCGCTTGCTGGCCTCAATTAAACAAGTGGCCGCAAAAGAATTTGGAGTGGAACACACTACCGTGCAGTTGGAGCGCGCTGGGTTGCCGGCGCAATCCGGTTACGTCATGCCGGAACCCGCGAAATGATATCCCCTATTCCGGCAGTCAAAAACTCAATCCGCGTTGTTCGTTGAATTGTTTCGTGGCGTCCAGGTCCAGCGCATCCTCGGTGACCGAGTGACGCAATCCCTGGTCGGTAACGTAGTGCAGCGCCCCTTTTTCCCACGAGTACGCCACTGCAAAAAATACCGAGCCATCGCGTCGCACAAAAACAAATTCGTCGTTTTCGGTCTGCTCGGGGCTGGCCGTCAGAGCCGCTGGCGCAGGCCCGGTTTCAGCGCTTCGGTACCGCCGGCCGGAGTAGGGATCGTCTGCCCCCTCCGTGGAGTCCGGCTGCTCGGCATACGCCACTCGACTGTCGTCTACCCCGGCTGGCGCATCCGGCACGTAAAACCCACCGTCATAAAATGGAAAGTAAAAGGGATAGGCGAAAGCGCTCCCCTGAAAGCCGCGTTGCCCCGGTCCGCACGTCGCTACCTGGTGCGCTTCATCGAATCCCAATCCCGGCGCCGAAGTGCAGTTTCGGCGATGTCCAAATTCGTTATTACCAAAGTTGTCGAAGCGGCGCGGTGTGCTGACCCCTCGCGTGCTGCGCCCTACCGCCATCCCTACCCGCGATCGGGGTGTCCCACCCCTAACGGGCCTGACGGGCATGCGCGTCCCCGGCATCACCCGCCCCGCTTGCGGAGCCGGTGCCATGGCCCTCGGTGCCAAGGTCGCCCCGCGGGAGGCGGACATCGTCATTCCGCGTCTTTGCGCTTGTACACCCATCGGAAGCAAAACCACAATGCCTGCGAGGATCATCTGGCGGACCATGGTTCCCACCTGAAGGCCCGGCTTGCCGGGCCTTACTCCAACAACCTTACCCATTAAGAAGGATGCGCCCACACCACCATAGGTTTCAATCCAATTCCTTGTTTGCGGATCTTCCGAAGTCCGCATCCGCCTTCGCTCACATGCACTGAAACGTGTGTTCTTTGCCTAACACGTGCTCCTACGCCCTATCCCCTTACTTCCGATTCCCTATCCCCTATTCCCCCCTACTGTGCTATAACCGTCCCGCCGTGGAACTCACCGCGAAGTGGCAGCAAGCCCAGGACCAAGCCGAACCGGCGCAGGCGGCAGTACCATCCCCTGCGCCTTTAGAGGATTGCCAAAGTCCCCTGGCCCGTGCCGAAGACCCTTCGCGGTATTGTCCCGTCTGCTCGCAGCGGTTGGAATCCCGGCGGTGCAAGTTGATTTGTTCCGTGTGCGGCTATTACATGTCCTGCGCGGACTATTATTAGCCGCCCAAACATTTGACCCCTGCCCGGTCTTCGATTACGATTCATCGCTCAGGGATCAGCCATACATTTGATTAGCTCTGCGGCTCCGGCCCGGGTTGCCGCCGGAACCGCTTTTCGACGAGGAGGAAAATAACGTGGCTTTGAAGATGACGAACCGTGAAGTGGATGGCGTTTCCGTGGTGGCGCTGGATGGCCGCATTGTGCTCGGCGAGGAAAGCAACGCCTTGCGCGAAAAAGTTAAAAGCTTGATTGCCGATGGAAAAAAGAAAATTGTCCTCAACATGGACAACGTCACTTTTATCGACAGCGCGGGGCTGGGCACGCTCGTCGCCGCCCATCACAGCGTGAAGTCCCAGGGCGCTTCCCTGCGCCTCTGCCATCTCGGCAGCAAGTTTCAAGAAGTGCTGCAAATCACCAAGTTGCTGACCGTCTTCGACGTCTACAACTCCGAAGCCGAAGCCGTCTCTAGCTTCTCGAAAACCGCCGGAGCATAAGCGTCCGAGCGAGGTTCCGAGTGCCGCACACGCTGGTTTTGCGCTTGGGCCATTTGCCGACAGGCATGCCCTTCTGTGCCCGCTTCTTTATTTCTCAGCAACCTCGCCCGCCGCAGCTCTGCCACATGCGCTCGCTACCTGACTGTTCTTTCCATCGGCGATTTTCCGATTTCTAATTTCTGCTTTCTGGTTCCAATTTCCGATTCCCCGCAAGTTTCTCTCTCGACCCTCTTCCCAGTTTCCAATTTCCCTCTTACCTCGCCGCAGTGTTATCTTTTCCCGCGATACCCCATGAAGCCGAAACCCAAACTTGTTGCCAAATCCTTCAAAGCCACCCTCGAGCGCATCCCTTCGAGCCTCGGCTCGGTCATTATCCGCATCCCGTTCGACGTTTCCAAAGTCTGGGGAACTCGCGCCAAAGTCCGCGTCAAAGGCGAAATCAACGGCTTCGCCTTTCGCGCTCCCGTTTTCCCCACCAGCAAGGGCTACCACTGCATGCTCGTCAACAAACGCTTGCGGACCGGCGCCAACGCCGCTCTGGGCGAAACCGCGTACTTCCGCCTCGAACCCGACACCGCCAAGCTCGTCGCCACCGTCCCTCCCGAACTCCAGCGCATCCTCAATGAAGACCGCTCCTTCCGCCGCTGGTTCGACCAACTCTCCTTTTCCATACGCAGTTGGCTCTGCTATTGGATCGTCAACGTAAAAAACCCCGAAACCCGCCTACGCCGCGCCGAACAAATCGCCGAACAGTTGCTCGCCACCATGGAAGCCGAAGTCGATCTTCCCCCCATTTTGAAGCTGGCCTTCGCACGCGATCCCCGCGCTTACCAAGGCTGGCAGTCCATGACTCCCCTGCAGCGCCGCTACCAACTCTTCGGCATCTTCTATTGCCGTACCCCGGAAACCCGCGACCGCCGCATCTCCAAAATGCTAGAAGACGCCCTAGCCCGCGCTGAAGGGAAACCTAGAAGCAAAGCCTCGCCCGAAGAAGATGCCCACGAAGAACTTGAGTAGTGGCCGGACGGAATGGATAGATTGGGGCTTACTGTGCACGGTCCTGGCTCAGCCTGCGACGCGGTACATGGTGATGCCGCTGAGGAGCTTGGGATAAAAGTCGGTGGACTTCTGGGGCATCACTTCGCCGGCCGTCGCGATTTTCATCACTTGGTTGACGTCGCAGGCGTTCAGCAGGAATGCAATTTGCGCGCGGCCGCTGTCCACGGCCTCGAGCGCGGCCTCGGCTTCCCGTTCATACGTCAAGTTCGCTTGCGCGGTCACCGATTGTGGAGTGATTCCCAGCGCCGGCTCTAGGATTCCTTCGTGCAGCAGGACCACGTCCAGTTCGCGTTCGAGCGGCGAAACGTTCGGCAGCAGTTGCGCCAGGTTGACGCCTTCGCGCAAGGTCAGAACGTAAAACGCGCGCTTCCCGGTTCCCGGTGCGGGATAAACGCCGATCGCCCGCTTCGCGCGCGCGCTCGTGAGCTTGGCAAGAAATTTCTTTTTCGCTTCGGCCCTCTCTCCGCTGCCCGAGAACGGGAATTCCTCCGCCGCGAACCACGGCTCCAGATGGCGCCGCACGCCGCTCCAGGAAAAATCGAGGACGTTCGCCGCCACGCGGTGCCCCGGCAGAATCATGAGCCCTTCGCTTTTCGTGTTGACGAAAGTCATCATCACGCGCTCGTAGGGCGCCTCTGAATCGATCTTTTCCGCGTGTACCCGGCTGGCGCAGAGCTCAGCTGGGAGCCCCGCACGGGTGCGCCTTTCGTTCCGGTAGTTCAGCGCCGTTTCGTAGCGGTGATGACCGTCGGCAATCACAAGCTTCTGGTCCGCCATCGTTTTCTGGATCGCGGCCACGCGCTGCGGGTCGGCAATCACCCACAGCCGGTGCGTCACGCCGTACTCGTCGTGCATTTCCGTGGCCGGCGCCGCGGCTGCTTCCGCCTCCGCCAGAATCGCGTCGATGCGCTTCTGGGGGTCGGCATACAACATAAAAAGCTGGCCGGTGTGCATTTTCGTGTGCCGCAGAAGTTCCAGCCGGTCCGCTTTGGGCCCGGAAAGGGTGTGCTCGTGCCGGAAAACAACTCCCGCCGAATACTTCTCGAGTTTCCCGGCGCCGATAAATCCGCGCCGCATGCGCCGGCCTTCGCCTTGGGCGGCTTCTGTGCCGGGCACGGTGTATTCCTGCGTGTAGGAATAAAAAGCCGGCACGGGATCCTGCACGACCACTTGGGCGCGAATCCAATCTTCGATCGCCGCCGCCGCGCGCGTGTAAACATTGTTTTGCGGCGTATCGCTCGGATACGTGCGTCCTTTCTCCACGGTGATCAGGTTGTGCGGGTCCGCCGCATAATATTTTTCCTGCATCGCCGGAGAAATCTTGTCGTACGGCTGCGTCAGCACGCGCTCGAACGGCGCGCGCGACGGGTTATAACGAAAAGCGCGAAAGGGATAAACCTGGGCCATGAACTCTCCGGTTTGTGCCGCCTGCTGCAAACCATTATTTTACGCGAACAGGGCGGAATTCAGAAAAAGCGCTGAAGTTAATTTTCGGTTGGAATTTGTCGCGAGATGCATGACTGCCCTAAAAAGTTCGGCCATATTACAATTGTTCGTTCATGACCGCCCCGAACTTTTCCGCCGTGCGCGTGCTGATTTTCGATTTGGACGGCACGCTCATCGATTCCAAGCTAGACTTGATTCGCTCCGTCAACGCCATGCTTCTTGAAATGGGCCGCGAGCAACTCCACGAAGATACGATCTCCGGCTACATCGGCCACGGGGCGCCGCAACTGGTCGCCCAGGCTTTAGGCAACGGCACAACCGAAGCGGCACGCGACCGCGCGCTCAAGTTCTTCCTCGCCTACTACGAAGACCACAAGATGGATCGAACCTGCGCGTATCCCGGAGTTAAGGAAGCGCTCGAAGAACTCGCCGCATTCCCTATGGCGATTCTTACCAACAAGCCGGTGCGCATCAGCAAGCGCATCCTGGAAGCCCTCGGCCTGGCAAAATATTTTCGGGCCGTGTACGGCGGCAACAGTTTTCAAACAAAAAAGCCCGACCCCCTCGGCGCGCAAACGATACTTCGCGAATTGGCCGCCGCCCCCGCCGAAGCCATCCTCATCGGCGATTCCCAAGTGGACGTCGAAACTGCGCGCAACGCCGGCACCCTCGCCGCCAGTGTAAATTACGGCTTCGGCACGCACAACCGCTCCGCCTATCCCGCCGATATTTATCTCGACTGCCTCACCGACCTCGTCCCTCTGCTAGCCGGCCAAAAGTCCTGAGCGCCTCGAGCGGTGCCAGAAAAGAAGAGAATCGACACGCATCCGCCGGGAACACGGGACTACCCGGGCGGCCGTCTACCGTACCTCTTTATGCAAGTGCGGCGGTTTCGTTGCTTGTCAGCACCGGCCGTCTTGCGCTGAGATGGTAGCGTAAGCATTTCTACCTTTTCGGACCAGCAGGTGCAGCATGGGATCGCACGCCAACTACATCGCCGCATTTCTTTTCCTGGTGTTGCCGGGAATCGCCCGGGCGCAGAGCGCCGGTGAGGTGGAATGCGCGCGCGGGGATGGCTACGTCTATCTGTACAGTTCGATGACGACCCTGGACGTGCGCACAACGCTGCAATGCGGTGAGCAGGTACAAATCACGGGACGCTACGACCGCTACTTCGGGGTGCGCACGGCCAAGGGCGCTATCGGTTACATACCGGTGGAAAGCTTGCTGTTGTTGAAAGACAAAGCGGGCGCCAAAGCCCCGGAGCCAAAAACCGTGCCGCCGGCAAGAGAACGCATATCCTACGACGCACCCGTGAAACCCGCCGAGGTTGCTCCGCTTGCTCCTCCCTCTCCCTCGGAAATGACTTTGCGCAACGGCACTCCAATTCACCTGAAACTTGGCAAGACGATTTCTTCGGCGACGGCTCACGTTGGCGACATCGTGGAATTGCAGGTGGCCGAAGAGGTAATCGTAGACGGGCTTTCGGTGATTCCCGCGGGCTCCACGGCTATCGGATTAGTGTCCGAGGCCGAGCCAAAAAAACGCATGGGCCACGGCGGAAAACTGGCTTTCAGCGTCAACTTCGTGCGTCTTAAAGACGACGAAAAAGCGGCGGTGCGCTCCTTCCAAGAAACTACCGGAGCAAATAATTCGGCAGGAGCGATCTTGCCATTGGCTTCTGGAAAAGAAGTGGTATTCACGCAAGGGATGGAATTCACCGCTTACGTTGATGGCGACATGCAACTGAAGAAAGAAGCCTTCCAAGCCGAAAAAAACGGTTCCCGCGCCGCGCCAGCGACTCCAGATCCGAAGCCCTCCGGAGCCACGCGGAATTTAGAACTTTAGACTGCCCGCCCGCGACAGTTTTCACGAACTGCAAGTCGGCCTTCGAGTCCGAGAGTTGTAGCACTGCGATCGATCCGCGCTTGCCATTGTGCGTTGCGCTTGTCAGACTTTGCCCGTGCTCATTGGCCTATTCCCGGAACTAGACGCGCCCGGCGGTGTGCAACGCGCCGGCCGCCACATAGCGGCGGTGCTGACGGAGTTCGCCTCCAGCCGGGGCCTGGATTGCCGGCTGCTCAGCCTGAATGACTCTCCGGAACTGCACCGCATGACGCTGGGAGGGCGCGAATTTGTGTTTACGGGGTCCGACCGCGCCAAGGGGCAATTCACGATGACGGCACTGCGAGCGGCGAGGCGCAAAGCGAAATTGGTCGTCGCCGGCCACCCCAATCTGGGACCAGTGGTAGAAGCTATGCGGTTCGCGGCACCGCGGATGAAGAGGATTATCTGCACGCACGGGATTGATGTGTGGGAGCCGCTGGGGTACTTGCGCCGGCACGCGCTGCGCCACGCCAGCCTGGTATTGGCTCCGAGCAAAGATACCGCCGACCATGTGGCCTCGGCTCAGGGGGTCGCGCGCGAACGGATTCGCGTCCTCCCCTGGGCACTTGATCCGCAATTCGAAGCACGGCTCGCAGCCGGTTCAGAAAACACCCCTCCGCGCGAGTTCCCCGCCGGGCGCGTGATTCTGACGGTGGGCCGGTGGCTGGCGACGGAACGGTACAAGGGCATGGATACTTTGATTACCGCGCTGCCGCGACTTCTGACAGAGAGGCCGGAGGTTCAACTGGTGCTGGCGGGCGCGGGCGACGACCGCGCTTGGCTTGAGGATCTCGCGGAGCAATACGGAGTAAACCGGCACGTGCATTTTTTGGCGGGACTGAGCTACTCGGAGCTGGCAGCGTGCTACGCCGCTTGCGAAATTTTTGCTTTGCCCAGCAACGGAGAAGGATTCGGGCTGGTGTATCTTGAAGCGATGGCCTGCGGCAAGCCGGTCATCGGCGGAGCGCATGGCGGGGCGCCGGAGATCATTGAAGACGGCGTGTCCGGCTACTTGGTGCCGCACGGCGACCCGCTACAGCTGGCCACATCCATCGAAGCGTTGCTGGCCGACCCGGCGCACGCGAAGGAGATGGGCTTGCGCGGGCGACAACGCGCGGAGAACGAGTTCCGCTTCAATGTCTTCGCAAAATCGTTCAAAAAAATTCTACGCGAACAATGCGAATCCTGAACGTCACCGAAACGTACGCTCCCTTCCTGGAGTTCGGCGGCCCCCCGGTGAAGGTGCGCGCGCTTTCCGAAGGACTGGCGCGGCGAGGGCACCAAGTTACGGTTCTCACTGCGGACTGGGGACTGGAAAAGCGCTTCGCGGGGCCGGAAAAGAAAATCACGGCGGAGAGGTCGCCCTTTGGGTGGCGGCGGGAAGAGAATGGTGTGCAGGCCATTTATGTGCCCACGTGGCTGAGGTATCGCGCGGTGAGCTGGAATCCCGCAGTCAAGAGATACTGCCGGGCGCGGCTGCAGAATTTTGATGTCGTACACATTTTCGGACTTTACGATCTGCTGGGTCCGGCGGTGGCGACGGCGAGCCGCAAACGGGGCCTGCCCTACGTGCTTGAGCCCATCGGGATGTTTCGGCCCATTGTGCGAAATCTTTGGCTGAAACGGATGTATCATGCGGTCTGGGGAAAGCGCTTGCTGCTAGAAGCGAGCGCTGTGATGGCAACCTCGGAGCAGGAAATCGCGGAACTGATCTCTGGAGGTGTGCCGGGCACGCTCGTGGCCTTGCGAAGGAACGGAGTGGAAGTTCCGGCAAGCTGGCCTGCGCCGGGCCAGTTTCGAAAATCACAAGGTATCTTGCCGGAAGAGAAGCTGGTCTTGTTCTTAGGGCGCCTATCCACCAAGAAGAGCCCGGATTTACTCTTGCAGGCGATGGCGGAACTCTTCAGGCACTCTCCCGGAATACCCATAAAAGTGGTCTTCGCGGGTCCCGACCAAGGCGGGGTAAGAGCGGAATTGGAACGAATGGCCACGGCGCTGGGGGTCCAAACGAAGGTGCAAATTCTGGGACCGATTTTTGACGAAATGAAGTGGGCTGCTTACAGAGATGCGGATGTTTTCGTGCTTCCATCGCAAAATGAAAACTTCGGGAACACCGCGGCGGAAGCGGTGGCCGCGGGGACTCCGGTGATCGTAACGGAACAATGCGGGATAGCGCCACTGCTTGCGGATGAAGCTGGACTGGTGATACGGCACGACAAAGAAGCACTGGCAAAAGCGCTGGAGCGTATCTTGGGCCAAGAAGAGTTGCGCGAGCGGCTCTCGGCCGGGTGCGCGGCGGTGACGTCGCGTCTCGGTTGGGAGGAACCTGTCCGGCAGATGGAAACCCTGTACGCCGAGCTTGCCTCCAAGCGGGCTGTCAGCGCAGAATCTAGGCGAGCGGAGTAATCTTTGCCAACGCGCCGACATCGGGTATTTCGCGGCTTGTGGTGGGGCAGCAACGTCCTGTTGGCCGTTGCGTTTGCGGCCATGATCTATTCCTCCGTCCGGGAATACTCGGTACGCAGGTATCTCGACGGTTTTTCGGACGCCATTGTGCCCAATTCCCTGCCCCAAGAACAAAGGGTCCAAGCTATCCTCGATTGGATGCGAGCGGAGCCATCGCGAGCCAACGCGGCGGATCCGGACGAACTCCGGACGCGCGACCCGGAGATAACCCTTACCTACAAACAATTGTTAAACGTCTGCGGTACAGCCACGAACGCCTTCCTGAATCTTGCGCGAAGCTCCGATTTGCGAGTGCGCCGGCTTCTGCTGTTATCTCCCGATCGCCAGACCAAGCACGTGGTTGCCGAGGTATTGATGGGCGACCGCTGGGTGATCGTCGATCCCACTTACCGGGTCATTATGAAAGATGCCCAGGGACATTTTTTGACGCGCAAGGATTTGCAGAATCCGGCAGTCTTTTCCCAAGCTGTCAGCGCCATCCCGAATTATCGTCCGGAGTACACCTACGAGCGGTTCGCGCATGTGCGACTAGCGCGGCTGCCACTCGAAGAGCTGCATTTGCGACGCTTGTTGGACAGAATCTATCCGGGCTGGGATGAAGCCGTTGATTGGAGCTTGCTTCTCGAACGTGAGTCTTTCTTCTATTTGGTGATCAGCGTAATGGCCACGCTGTTCTTCCTATTGGTGCGGGTCGTGCTTGCCTGGTTTGCCGACAAGCGCCTCAGAATCCCGCGCTTCCATTTGCGACAGCATGCCCTCCGTGCCGGCGCCGCTTTGTTCTCCGCGCCGGAGATCAAGCAGTAGCGTGTGCGGTATCTGCGGCGTCGCGTTTGCTTCGCCGAAAGGCGATGCCGAGTCTCGCGTGCGGGCCATGACGGCGGCCATGCGCCATCGCGGGCCGGATGAAAAAGGATTCCTGACAGGCGATCGACGAGCACCGGGACTGGCGCTGGGGATGCGTCGGCTGAGCATCATCGACCTGGCAGGCGGCCATCAGCCCGCCTGGAACGAAACGAAGGACGTCGCGGTCATTTTCAATGGGGAACTGTACAATTATCGCGACCTTCGCGGGCGCTTAGCGCTCTGCGGTCACCGCTTCAGCACACAATCAGACACGGAAATTCTCGTTCATGCCTGGGAGGAGTGGGGCGAAGACTCCCTCTCCGAGCTGCGGGGCATGTTCGCTTTCGCGCTGCTAGACCTGCGTGAGCGCTATGCCACGGCGCCGATTCTCTTCCTGGCTCGTGATCCGCTGGGCATTAAACCGCTCTATTACACGCAGACACCGGAAGGATTTGCGTTTGCTTCAGAGGTTCGGGCGCTGCTTGCCGCCGGCGTGACACGCAAACAATTGTCACAGGATGCGGTTACCTCCTATCTGCTATTTGGCAGCGTTTCCGAGCCCGTGACCCTTCTCGAAGGAGTGTTTTCGCTGCCTCCCGGACATCGCATGTTGTTGCACGTTCCCGAGCGGCGGCGCGCGCCTCGCGCGAGGCCCTGGTGGGATCCCGCGGCGTCGCCCGCGGCGCGCGACAGTCGAAAACCACGCGATCTAGCCTCGGCAGCCAAGCAACTGCGGCCGCTTCTGGAAGACGCGGTGCGCGCGCATCTGATTGCCGACGTGCCGGTGGGCCTGTTTCTATCGAGCGGGCTGGACTCCGGGGCCATCGCAGCGATCGCCAGCCGGGCGCGCGGCGGGATCCAGAGTTTTACGCTGACGTTTCCAGGCACGGCATTCGACGAAGCGAAGCTGGCGCGGGTGACGGCCAATCGATTCAAGACAAAACACACGGAAGTGCCTCTCAGCGGGGAGTCCGTTCCCGGGCGACTGAGCGAGGCTCTGGCCGCTCTGGACCAGCCCACCATGGACGGCGTCAACACCTACTTTGTTTCCTGGGCCGCAAGACAGGTAGGGCTGAAAGTCGCGCTATCTGGGGTGGGCGGGGATGAACTTTTCGCGGGTTATCAAACGTTTGCCGATACGCAGCGCTTGTCGATGCTGGTCAAATGTTCTTGGTTTGTGCCAGCGGCGATGAGGCGGATCTCGTCTCCACTCGTTGCCGGGCTCGCGGCGCGGCCGGGTTCGCCGGACGCGGGGCGGAAGGTTCGAGCGGCGTGGGCTCATCCGGACGCTTTGCCGCATCCCTATTTCTTTGCGCGGACGCTGTTCCCGCCGGGGCAACTAGAGAAAATCATTGAACCGAGGTTTCGTCCGAGCACCGTGAGCGCGGACGGAGTCACGCTCGAGCCAACCTGGCTGGGCTGGCTGGGACAAACAGCCGACGAAGCGCGCAAACTAGAACCGCTTGCGGGAGTTTCCTGGTTAGAGATGCGCACCTACATGAGCAGCACGCTGTTGCGCGACACGGATTCGGTGAGCATGGCGCAATCGCTCGAAGTTCGCCTGCCGCTGCTGGACACCCCGCTGGTGGAGTTTGTGGGGGCGCTGCCGGATGCGGCGCGGCGCCGGACCGGCGCACCAAAAGCGCTGCTGGTGGAAGCGCTTGGCGATTTGCTGCCGCGGGAAATTCTGGGGCAGCGGAAACGCACGTTCACCCTGCCGTGGGCGGAGTGGCTGCGCGGACCTTTGCGGGCGCGGATGGCAGCGAGCTTCGACGATCCCGCGCCGGCGCTGGCCGCTTATCTGCGGCCGGGGGGCTTGCCCTTGGTGTGGGCAGATTTTCTGGCGGGAAAAACGACCTGGTCACGCCCGTGGTCCTTGTATGTTCTGAACGAGTGGTGCCGCCAGCACCTCGCTCGGTAGTCTTCCGCCTGAGGTACACTGACAAATCAAGCGAATGAATATTCTGGGGATCAATGCGTACCACGGGAACGCGGCGGCGGCGATTGTCTCTGACGGAAGGCTGATCGCGGCGGTGGAGGAAGAACGATTTAATCGCGTGAAGTACGCTGCCGGATTTCCCGCGCAAGCGATCCGCTATTGTTTGAAGGAAGCCGGGCTCACACTCCAGGATATCGAGCATGTGGCCGTGCCGCGGAATCCCTATGCGCGGCTGGGCACGAAACTCGTTTACGCGCTGCGCATGCCGTCATTCGCGCGGGAACGCTTCAAAGTGCTCGCGAAATTCACCGGGATTCCCGAAGCGCTGGCAGCGGCGCTGGGGGCCGACCCCCAAAAGACGGGTGCGAAGTTTCACCGCGTCGAGCATCACCAAGCGCATCTGGCGAGCAGTTTTTTTGTTTCGCCGTTTGAAAGAGCTGCGCTGCTTTCCGCCGACGGCCTCGGCGATTTCGCCAGCACCATGTGGGGCACCGGCAGCGGAAGCCGCATGCGGGTCGACGGCGCAGTGGCTTTTCCGCATTCGCTCGGGTTGTTCTACAGCGCGGTGACCCAGTACCTGGGCTTCCTGAAATTCGGCGACGAGTACAAGGTGATGGGGCTCGCGGCTTACGGCCATCCGGAACAAATGGAAGTTTTCCGGGATATCGTGCGCTTTGAGAATAACTCGCACGGGAACGGCTTCCGCCTGGGATTAGATTACTTCTCGCATCACCGCGCCGGTCCAGAAATGTCCTGGGCCGAAGCCGATAAAACGCCGACACTGGGAAGAATGTTTTCCGACGAAATGGCCAAGCGTTTGGGACCAGTGCGCGCTCCCGAGGAACCGCTGGAGGAGCGCCACCGCAATCTCGCTAGTTCGTTGCAGGCGCGGCTCGAAGAAGTTTATCTCGGTATGCTGAAGAAACTTGCAGAGCGCACCGGGCTAAAGAAGGTGTGCCTTGCCGGCGGCGTGGCTTTCAATTGCGTGGCGAACGGAAAGATTTTTGACGCGACGCCGTTTGAACAAGTCTATGTACATCCCGCAGCCGGAGACGCGGGCCTGGCCGTGGGTGCGGCCTACTACGTCTGGCATCAGAAACTAGGGAAGCCGCGAACGTTCGTGATGGACCACGCGTATTGGGGGCCGGGGTTTACGCGGGAAGAGATTCGCCGTGCGATTGATTCCCTTGGCTTGGCGAGCGGCTATTCTATTGCCGAGTGGGGCGAAGAAGAATTGTCACGCCGCGCCGCCGCGATCATCGCCGATGGAAAAATTCTCGGGTGGTTTCAGGGGCGTGCCGAATGGGGACCGCGCGCCTTGGGCAATCGAAGCATCGTCGCCGATCCGCGAAGTCCGCAAATGAAGGAAATTCTCAACCGCCGCATCAAGCATCGGGAGGTTTTTCGTCCGTTTGCGCCTTCCATCCTGGCGGAAAACACCGCGGAATATTTTGCGAAGTCGCACCCCTCGTCATTCATGACGCTGGCTTACCCAGTGCGACCGGAGAAACGCGACAAGATCCCGGCGCCCACGCATGTCGACGGCACCGGCCGGCTGCAAACCGTCACGCGCGAAGCGAACCCGCGCTTTCACGCGCTTATCTCCGCTTTTCGCGACCTCACCGGCGTGCCCGTCGTGCTGAACACTTCTTTCAACGACAACGAGCCCATCGTCTGCCGGCCCGAAGAAGCCATCGATTGCTTTCTGCGCACGCAGATGGATGCCCTGGTCCTCGGCGATTTCCTGATCGCTCGTCCTTGACTCCTATCCGCTGGTTTCGAATTCACGGCCACTAGCCAGAGATGGCGGATTGTGGCAAGCTATCGGGCATGGGAAACAAAGACAGAGGAAAACGCGAAGTTAAGAAACCGCCAAAGAAGAAACCGACGGCCCATGAACTGGCTCGGGCGGCAGCGCCGGTCTTCAAGAAACCTGCCTAATCCCTTTAGGCGGCAGCGCCCCGTACGGCGAGGGAACTCGGTACAATCCTTCCGTGCGCATCCTGCTGCTAAATCTTTATTACCCGCCGGACACTTCCGCGACCGCCAAGATGGCGCGCAGCGTCGTGGAAGCCCTCTCCATTTCTCACGATGTTAGTGTGCTTTGCGGGCGGCCTTCCTACGACCCCGCCGAAAGGCGTGCTTGGGGGCTTTACCAAACCGAAAGCGCAGGCCGTGTGCGCATTATTCGCGCCGGTTCGACGGACTTCCCCCGCTTGGAAATGAAAAAGCGGTTGGTAAATTATCTCAGTTATGTGGCGCTGGCGATTCCGCGGGCGCTCTTCCTACCATGTGATGTTGTCGTGGCCATGACCGATCCGCCGTTTCAGGGAATCGTGGGGGCCTTCGTAGCCATGCTGAAAGGCCGGCCGTACGTCTACAACATACGAGACCTGTATCCGGACATGGCTGTAGGCGGCTCGATTGTCGAGCCCGGCAGGCTCACAAGAATCTGGGAAAAACTCCATCGCTGGGCGTTGCGACGCGCTACGCGCGTTATCGTTCTTGGAGCGGACATGCGAGCGCGCATGGTAGCAAAAGGCGTGGACCCGGCGCGGGTGTCGATCGTTCGCGATGGAACGGAGATCCTTCCGAGGAATTCCCCGGCGGCCCCCGATCCTGAAGTTGTGCGGGCGATCCGAGGAAGTTTTTCGTTTGTTCTGGTGCACGCGGGAAATCTTGGATTTTACGGCGCCTGGAACACGCTGGTCACGGCGGCGCGCCGCCTGGCCAACGAGGGTGTGGGACTGGTGTTCGTAGGCGATGGCGCGCGGCGGGCGCAAATCGAAAGGGCGGCCATGGGTTCGAGCAATATCCGCTTTCTGGAGTTTTTCCCGGCGAGCAAGATTTCGTCGGTGCTCGCGGCGGCGGATGCTCACGTTATCACCGTGAAACACGGCTTAGAAGGCGTCGTCGTGCCCAGCAAGATGTATGGGATACTGGCGATGGGAAAACCCATTGTCGCGGTGGCGCCCAGGGAGACGGATGCGGTATCACTGGGGATCGCACGAGGTTTCGCGGTAGCCGCTGATCCGGACCGCCCCGCAGAAGTCGTCAGCGCGGTGCGCGCACTGGCTTCCGATCCAATTCGATTGCAGGCCATGGGCGCGGCGGCGCTGGCCGCTGCTCCCGACTATGATAGAGCCAAGGAATTGCAAAAACTTGTGGGCATTATCGAACACCTGACGAAGCACTAGAAAATGAAGGAGGCCATACAAACGTGGCGACGGATGGATTTTGGGCGGGAAAAACTGTCTTAGTGACGGGCGGAACGTCGTTCATCGGTTCGACGCTTACCGATCAACTGCTGGCGCGCGGCGCGAAAAAAGTGCGGATTGTCGATGACCTGAGCAGCGGGCACCTGGGCAACATTCGCCAGCATCTGGGTACGGGCAAAGTGGATTTTCTCGAAGCCGATTTGCGGGAACCGGGCGTGACCCGCGCCGCGATGCAAGGCGTCGATACGGTTTTTCACCTCGCCGCGGACCACGGCGGGCGCGGCTATGTAGATCTTCACCAAGCGGGCCCGGCGTCGAACTTTTTCCTGGACGGTCTCGTCTTCGCCGAAGCGCTCAAAGGCAAAGTAAAAAAAGTCGTGTTCGCTTCCTCCGGCTGCGTGTATCCAAATTTTCTGCAATCGGATACGCAGAAAGAGCTGTACCTCACCGAAGATCTCACCAAAGGCCCGAATGACGCCGACAATACCTACGGCTGGGCCAAGTTGATGGCCGAATTCACGCTGCAAGCTTACGCCAAGGAACATGGCATGGGCGCCGCTTCCTGCCGCTACTTTACGGTTTATGGCCCACGAGGAGTGGAGAATCACGCGGTCATCGCCATGATTGCGCGGGCTTTTCTTGGACAGAACCCCTTCGAAGTGTGGGGCGACGGCATGCAAATCCGCAACTGGACCTACATTGACGACATCGTCGAAGGCACAATTCTTGCCGGGGAAAAAATTAACGACGGCACGCCCGTCAACCTCGGAACGATGGAGCGCATCCGGGTCATCGATTGCGCGAAAATGGTTTGCGAATTCACGGGTCACAAAGCCGACATCAAGCTTCTGACCAATATGCCTACCGGGCCGCTCAACCGCGTCGCGGACAATTCTCTCGCCAAGAAACTTCTCGGATGGCAACCTAAGGTTCTTTTCCGCGAAGGCCTCAAGCGCACCATCGACTGGTACTACGCCACTCGTGATAAAGAAGAAGTGAAACGCATCTTCGCACGAATGTTGACGGAGCGGTGAGCCACAGTCCCCGAAATCATCTGCACACCTAGGAATCATCCCGATTGAAGCGAAACTAAAATCGCAGTATTGTGTTGGGGCTGCTGGGGGCAGCCGGGGTTAGCTCGACTGGGGAGCCGGACCCCCCAACCGGCGAAAATCACGTGAAGCGCCGGCCGCACCAGCCCGGCCGGATCAAACTCACCTGATAGACGAGGTTCGATGGCCGCAGGCCTGCTGGCTTTTTTCATTGCGTTATTTGCTTCTCTGATGCTCGTCGTTCCCGTTCGCGCGCTAGCATTGCGCGTGGGAATGGTCGATTTACCGGGCCCGCGAAAAGTTCATCTCACGCCCATCCCGCTTCTCGGCGGCCTGGCGATGTACGCCGCCGTCGTAATTGCCGTGCTGTTCGCCTTCCACGGGCCCGCCGGTGCCCAGATTGTGGGCATTCTGGTTGGCGGAACGCTGGTCGCCAGTGTGGGGATCCTGGACGACCGCGGGCTGCTCCATGACCAGATCAAGCTATTTGTAGGCATGCCGCTGGCGGCGGCGATCCTGCTGGTCAGCGGAATTCGCGCGCAGGTTTTTAGCGTCTTCGTTGGGGGGCGCAGCGGCGATTTTCTGGACGCGCTTCTCACCGTTGTTTGGGTGGTGGGGATCACCGCTTCGTTCAGCATCCTCGATCACCTGGACGGCCTCTGCGCAGGCATCGCGGCCATGGCCTCCGTTTTTTTCGCCATGCTCGCTTATTTGAACGGCCAGACTCTCGTTACCATTCTAGCTGCGGCCGTTCTAGGCGCCGCTAGCGGGTTTCTCCGCTGGAATTTCAAGCCGGCAAAAATTTTCATGGGCGATGGCGGTGCCATGTTTCTCGGCTACTGGATGGCCACGCTGGGCTTGAAGCTACGGCTCGAAAACTCCAACCATCTCTCCCAATGGCTTGCGCCGATTCTGATCCTGGGTGTGACGATTTTCGACACCACGCTGGTCACCATCTCGCGCTCCCGCCGCGGGCTATTGCCATTTGCCACGCCGGGGAAGGACCATGCGGCCCATCGCCTCGCGAATCTGGGTCTCGGGCATCGCGGCGCCGTTCTCACAATGTATCTGCTGGGCGCCATCGGCGGTGGCGCGGCTGTGCTGGTTAGCTATGTTTCGACGCCGATGGCTATCCTGGTCGGGGCCGTAGCTCTCGCGGTCATTTTGGCCGGAGTCGCGTATCTGGAGCGCGCGCCCTATGAACGCCAAGTGCGCAATTCTTCCGCAACTCCCTCGGACTACCGACGGGCTTAAAAGTTTACGTCTATCACTGATTGGAAACCTCCCGGTGTTTGGCCCTCGGTAGTGGATTCGCTATACTTACCGTGCGCCCGCTCACTCACACGTACTACCACCCCACACGAGTCGAGCGGGAAGAAGTTAAATTTATTGGCGTGGATCCCTGACGGGCAGAATCCTCGGGGAATGCGCGTCTTTGGGAAGCACGAAGATCGTGGCAAAGACAAAAGCACATCCTCGGCCCGAACCGAGCGACCGTGAAGTGATCGTTGTCGGCGGTTCCGCAGCCGGGCTTTTTACTGCCGCCAGCGTGGCTCGCGGCGGCCGGCGCGTGCGGGTACTCGAATCAAAACCGCAATTTGAACCTGTGGCTAGGACCTTGATTGTGACCGATCACTTCCGCCAGCAGATGGGCGGCGCGGCCCGTGAAAGCATCATCAACGAAATTCGCCGCTTCGAGTTATTTACGGATGGACGTTCGGCGCAAGTGGCCTTGACCAAGCCCGACCTCATCGTTGAGCGCTCGCGCTTGATTCCAGCGCTGGCCCGCGAAGCCCAGCAAGCCGGCGCCGCGCTGTCGTTTGACACGCGCTTCTTGGGAATCGGTCCGAATGCGCGAGGGTTGCGGTTGGAGGTCGCGGCCGGCGGAAAACGCGAAGAGTTGCACGCCGACAGCGTCGTCGGAGCCGATGGCGCGGCGAGCCGTGTGGCGCGCGCTTCCGGCTGGCCCCCCATCGAGACCGTGCCGCTCGTGCAAGCCATCGTGCGCCTTCCGAAAGACTGTCCACCCGATACCACCCGGGTCTGGTTCCTACCGGATGATACCCCCTACTTTTACTGGTTGATCCCGGAATCGGCGGAACGCGGTGCGCTGGGCGTGATCGGCGAGCATGGTGGCGATATCAAACGCTGCTTCGAACGATTTCTTGAAAAGAAGCATCTGGAACCGCTCGAATGGCAAGGCGCACGCATCCCCGTCTATCGCGGCTGGGTGCCGGTACGCCGGCAAATTGGGAACGGCGAAGTTTATCTGGTGGGTGACGCGGCCGCGCAAGTCAAAGTCTCGACCGTCGGAGGAATCGTCACTGGTTTTCGTGGCGCCCTCGGTGTCTCCCAAGCACTCTTGCAGAATGGCAAGAGCCGGGAGCTGGGCGCGTTGCGGCGCGAGTTGGGAACACACTGGCTCATCCGCCGCGCCCTGCACCGTTTTGCGCAAAAGGATTACTCGCAGTTGGTGGATTTACTAGACGCTTCCACGCGGCAATCGCTGGGCGAAATCAACCGCGATGAGTCCAGCCGTTTGCTGTGGAACGTGGTACGCCGCCAGCCGCGGCTAGTGCTTCTCGGGCTGCGTGGCTTGCTGATGGGAAAAGGCCGAAGCTAGAGCCTTTTCCTTTTTGGATCACTTCCGTGGTCCGTGGTTCCGGCTTAAAATAGGTCGAAAGAATAAATGCGTCCGCTGGTATCCCCGACATAAAACTTCTCTAGGACAGTGTCGAAGCTCGGATCGCCAATCGTGGCGCCGGCATTCACTACACGATTCAGGACGATCGCGCCGGTGGCGGGATTGATCTTGTACAGGTGACCGTCGCTAGACCCCACGTACATAAATTCGGGGAGCGGCACGGGAGTAAAGATCAGCGAAGAAGGGTTGCTAATCACCGGGCTGACCCAGGGAGCCGGTGAAACGGCAAACACCGGCGCCGCGCAAGTAGCAGCGTTATAAGACACATGCACTTTCGATACGCCCCCCGTGGTTGCGAAAAAAACGTCGTCGTTCACGGCCGCGGTTTCGATGGGAATGGGAAAACCCACTGGAGTGACGCCGAGAGTGGCACTACTGTTCGAACAATTGTTGATGTCGGTGCGGACCACCCACAAGCGGCCGTTGTTAGCGGTGACGTAAATGACTTTGCCGTCTTGGTTTTGCGTGGGCGGCTGATCGACATCATTCAAGGCAAAAGTTGCGGCGGCGACTGCGGCTCCGCTGCTATTGGTGTTGATTTTCCAAAGACTAGGCTGCGTCGTGCCCCCATTCGAGCGGCTAGCGACCCACACGAAGTTGTTAAGGTAGTCGATGTACGGGGTGCCGCTCACAATGTCCATGTTGCCGGGGTTAAAGGCCCAAACCGTTGCGCCGGTGTTCCCGTTTAATCCAAAAATCTCGTTGTTGGTCGTGCTGCCGGCATTGCGGGTGGCCACGATGACGAGATCGAACGCATTGCTGTAGGTCACCTGCGAGTAGGATTTCACCTGCACGGCCGCGGCCGCCTGAAAGCCGCTTCCTGCCCCGGTCGTCAAAACGCCGGTCTTCCATAGCAAAGCACCGGTATCTGTTCGGAACGCATACACGATGCCATCACCCGCGGCCAGGTAAACGACATCGCAGACATTCAGGCATGTGGGATGGGAAGTATCGGTAGAAGGAATGAGGGAAGCCCGTCCCTGGATCGTTCCTCCAGTGACACCCAATGTTCCGCCCGGTTGATAATTTCGTTGGCCGTTGCTCGCGGACATGGCATGCACAGCGTCATCATTTCCACCGGTGACCACAACACTGCCAGGATCCAACGCTGGTGCTGCCAAAGTTGTTGCACTGGTCTTATAGCTCCAGTCCTTGCTCGCGCCGCCACCGACGACTGTGGAATTTGTTTGCGTGGAGGTGTTGCCAAAGGAATAGTGAGGCGCCGCAGGGGAAGCCGCTCCGGGGATAACCGTGGCATCGTGGTTGTAGGCTTTGTAAGTGTACTGGGTAGCGGGAAGGACAATGCTGTTGTCCCCGTTTTCATCGAGGGCACTGACAGTCGTGAAAATGCCGGTGTTTGCCGCAATGAATTGTCCCGCGACAGGCTGAGCACCGGCCAGGTACGCCGTTCCGTCCGCGGGAGCAAAGGTCGGCGCCACGCTACCAGCCTGCTTGGCAAACAACACACCATTGTAATTGGCGTTTGTCGAGCCGCTCGGGAAGGTCCAGTTCAGAGTAATTTCCGAGATTCCCAGCACCGGGGCGTTCATGGTTACATCGCGCAGATAGCGCAAATTGAGCGTGGGCTGGTTGGCGGCAATGTTTTCCCGCGTGCCATAAAGCGGCGACAAAGCGTTAGCGGACTCTGCGGCGACGGCGACCACAGGTTCCGGCTCGGTATAGCGACGAGCCATGAAATTGTCGAAATCGTAGTGCGCGGGATCCCCGTCATAGACGAAAACTCCAACGGAACCAGCGGTTGCCACGTTGGCATTGCCGACGATAGAAGGCGCTTGCTGTACACCGTTTACGAAAGTTCGCAGCGTGGCCGGGCTTCCGAAGAATGCTCCGGCAACGGTATAAAACGTGCCAGCGTTCCACGCGTAGGCCGGCTGCTGCAAACTGGCGAAAGTGCCTGCGTTCCAATAGGCGAGTTGCGACACCCGTTGGTTCGCATTCGCCCCGATAGTGACGTACTGCAGACACGAACGGTAGGCGGTCATGGCGGCAGTAGTAGCACCACTGAGGCGTCCGAGCACACAGCCGGTGCTTTCAGCGCCTGCTAGAGTGGACATGCGCACATCGGATTGCACCCAAACGTCGCGCTCGTTTGTGACGGAGGTAAAGTAGATAGCGTTGCGAATGCCGGCGGTGGCATTGGATTCTCGAAGGACCTGATTGGTCCCGACATCGGCTACCACGTTCCAGGGACCGCCACCCAGCACGGTCCAGCCAGTAGGCGGTTGGTTGACGGTATGGGAGTCAAAATTGTCGTAAGCCAGATAAACGTTGAGCAGGTTTGCGGGCGGAGCCGTAGCGTTGGCGTTGCCGTAAAACAACGAATAACTGCTGTCTGTTCCATTGGCGGCGATATTCGCCTGCAACTTGAACCAAATTGTGGTGCTGACAGTGTTGCAACCGAGCACCTGCCGGTCGAGTTCTGTCCAGGTGTTGGCGGCGAATCGCGCGATGCGCAAGTCGTTGCAATCGGATCGCAACTTCCCCGCTGTGACCAGCGCCGCGGTGTTAAAGCCCGTGATCTCGGCGCTGTACCCGTTGTACCCGTTGAACGGCACGTTGGCGCCAACGGTAACGGTGATCGCCCGAGCGAACGACCACGTGGCGCCGTCTTCCAACTGGTCTTTCACCAGCAATCCGTAATTCGGAATCGTTCCCCCAATCCAACCTTCTGGAATGTTTGCCGACGTCGAATCGCTCAATACGTTGAAGGAAACTGCGGTGCCCGCGACTGTTCCGGAAGGTTGTGTGTCGGTCGCGGTGGGGTCATAGTCGCCGCCGGGCGTAGCCCAGGCAATCGTTCCATTCCGGGTATTCCAGGTAACTCCCGTTTCGGTCCAGTCGGTGGCCCCGGTAATGCGATGGACTTCCTGGCTGCGGCTGGTAAAGGGCGGCGTGGTTCGAACCAGATTCAGAGTCGAGGTTTTCAGCGCGGTGTTGGAATTCAAGCCCGTGGTGCTCAAATCGAATCTCACGAGCGAACGCTGATTGGCGTTCTGGGCCGTATGCGTGGACATCGTTGTCGCCGTGCCATTGTTGACGGTTGGCGCCGCTTGGCTGATGGAGGCATCCCGTGTGGACGTAACTGCTTGTTGTTCGTCCGAGAGCAGCGGTCGAGCCGGGCACACCAGCAGCAAAGCGAGACACCAGCGAAGCACGATCCCGGAATAGTTACGCAAATGTTTCGAAGCCGCAGTCATCGTTCCGCCTGTTCTTCCCTCTTAGCCGCACTAGGGGGCTGGGGAGGAACGAGGGTGAACTCCGATTCGAGGGCCAGGCGGTCATCCAAAAGAACGCGCACGCGCCACACCCCGCTGAGATTTCTTTGCGTAATGAAAGTTCCGGCAACGGGCAGCACGGTCAAGACGGTGGCATCGCCCCGGCTCTTCATCAGCAACGAGGGGATTCCTTCGGAATGCATCTTATTGGCGTCCGTGATCAGGTGGGGCGCGGGCGGAACGGGCGCAACTACGTTTTGCCCAGAGGGCACCGCGTTCGCGGTATAAACAGGTCCGCCGATATTGAATCGTGTTTTTTGAGATGAATAAACGCCTCGGTCTGGCAACAAAAACTGGACCGTTTGAATGTGCTGGCCGGTCACTCCTGGCCACACCACAAAAACGAATAGATCGCGAAGGTCGGCAAGCGGAAATGTATCCTGGGTTGTGCGGCAGGAAGTATCCGGCTTTTCGCAATAGAAAATCTCCGGCCCGCGGGTTGCTGGCCCGGGGCGCGGCAGGGGTACCCGCGTAGGAAAAGGAGGATCGCCCGGGGCCTCGGCGGATTTGACAGGTTGGTTAGAGGATTGTGCCGCCGCTTCTTCGGAAACGCACAACAGCAGTCCGAGTGAAACGAAAAATGGAACCACGAGACGCATTCGTCTCATAGCTGCCTCCGTACCCCTTATACTAATACCGAAGTGATCTGAGAGAATGACCTGGCTTTAAACGTATCGAGGGCCTGGGGGGGCTGTCCATAGACCTAACGAGTAGAGTTTCTAAGAAACAAGGGTAGCGACCTGGCGCCTCCCGGAAGTTGTCCGCCCGGAGGAATGCCGCTTTTTTTTGGCAACATCGATCCCGGGGAAACTTTGTTCCTTCCGGTGAATGGGTCAAAATGAGAGAAGTTGCCATGCCGCAGCCGAAGAGGAGGATTTTCGCCCTTCGCAACTCATCTTAGGGAGAGTTCGTCTTGCGTCTTTCCGTCATAGGTTGTGGCTACGTGGGTCTGGTCACTGGAGCATGTCTCGCCGAGGCTGGACATGAAGTAGTTTGCACGGACATCGATCGCGAGCGCATCACCAAGCTCAAGGCCGGTGGCGTGCCAATCTACGAACACCATCTTGACCAGATTCTCGCTTCCGCCCACAAAGCCGGAAGGATCACTTATACGCCTGACGCCGGTGAGGCCATCCGCGCCGGTGAGGCCATCTTTATCTGCGTGGGCACGCCCCCGAAGGATTCTGGCGAAGCCGATCTTTCCGCCATCGACCATGTGGCTCGCCAAATCGCCGCGGAAGCAAAAACGCCTAAGCTGGTCGTCGAGAAAAGCACCGTGCCGGCGCGCACGGGGTTAGAACTCAGCCGCGCTCTTGCCGCATATTCCAAAAACAGCAACGTGAAGCACCGCGTCGCTTCCAATCCGGAGTTTCTTCGCGAAGGCACAGCCGTTTTTGATTTTTTCCACCCCGACCGCATCGTCGTCGGCGTCGAGGATCCTTCCTCCGCCGCCGAACTCCGCGAAATCTACCGGCCCATTCTCGAAAAAAGCTTTTGCTGCCCGGTACACCATGGCACCTGCCCCCCGGGCCACAAAGCCGAATTCCTGGTCACCACCATCAACAGCGCCGAGCTCATCAAGCACGCCTCAAACTCTTTTCTCGCGCTGAAAATCAGCTACGCCAATGTGATCGCCGATCTCTGCGAAAAGCTCGGCGCCAACGTCGAGGAAGTCACGCATGCCATGGGACTCGATGCGCGCATCGGCGGCCAATTCCTCAAAGCGGGGCTCGGTTATGGCGGTTTCTGTCTCCCCAAGGACGTACAAGCTTTCCTTCACCTGTCCGCTTCCGTGGGAGTGGACTTCGATATCCTGAAAGCCACCGAGCGCGTCAACAAACAGCGCATCGACCGTTACTTTGAAAAAATCCGCCAGGCTCTGTGGGTAGTGAAAGGCAAGCGCGTCGCGGTCCTCGGCTTGGCCTTCAAGGCTAACACCGACGACATCCGCTTCGCTCCGGCGCTCGAAGTGGTCAAGCGCCTGCTCGAACAAGGGGCTGTCGTGCATGCCACAGACCCAGAAGGCATGCCGCGCACCAAGGCCCTCTTTCCAGAAGTGCACTATCACGAAGACGTCTACCAGACATTTGAAGACGCCGACGCGGCGCTGGTTTGCACGGAGTGGGATGTTTTCCGCAAACTTGATTGGGATCGCGCCGGAAAACTCATGGCCCGCAAACTGGTGATCGACGGCCGCAATCTCTTTACACCCCAAGCCATGCGCGAAAAAGGCTTCGAGTACTACTCCTTCGGCCGCGAGTAGTGTTCAGGACAGGCCATGGAAATACCGGTTTTTCCTCTCCCATAGCGGCTCCCGGCAGTTCCATGTTTCCATTTCACCTTTTTATTTCCTTATTTCTTCTTATAGATGCCCTTGAAGTACGCTAGCGTGAGCTGTAATCCCTCTTCTAACTGAACCTTGGGCTCCCACTTGAGGATACGCCGCGCTTTGGTAATGTCCGGGCAACGCCGTTTCGGATCGTCCAGCGGCAAGGGTTGGAAAATGATGGGCGGCGGATTCTCGAAATGTTTGCGAATGTGCTCGGCGAACTCCAAAATGGTGATCTCTTGCGGGTTGCCGAGGTTCGTCGGCAAATGTTCCCGCGACATCATCAGCCGGTAGATGCCCTCAATAAGGTCGGACACGTAGCAAAAGCTGCGCGTTTGTTGGCCATCGCCATAAATGGTAAGTGGCTTGCCGCTCAGCGATTGATACACAAAGTTGGGCAGCGCACGCCCGTCGTTCAGCCGCATGCGCGGGCCATAAGTATTAAAGATACGCACGATACGCGTGTCCACCTTGTGATAGCGGTGGTACGCCATGGTCATCGCTTCGGCAAAGCGCTTGGCTTCATCATAAACGCCCCGCGGCCCGATGGGATTCACGTGTCCCCAATATTGTTCATGTTGCGGTGAAACTTCCGGGTCACCGTAGCATTCGCTTGTGGAAGCCAGAAAAAACTTCGCGTTCTTCGCCCGCGCCAGGTCTAGCGCGTTCATCGTGCCCAGCGAACCCACCATCATGGTCTCGATAGGGTGCTTCAAATAATCCGGCGGGCTGGCAGGTGAAGCAAAGTGCAGCACGTAACTTACTTTTCCCGCCACTTTCAGCGGTTTGCTTACGTCCGCCTTGTGAAACTTGAATTTCCTATTCTTCTTGAGATGACTCAGATTGCCTTGGACGCCGGTAATAAAATTGTCCAGCGCCAGCACCTCCCACCCTTCGGCGAGCAGCTTGTCAGAAAGGTGCGACCCCAGAAATCCCGCCCCGCCCGTCACCACTGCGCGCATCGACGCTCCTGTAAAAAAAAAAAACCAATGGGACAGTGTAGCCTGAGGGCGTTCGAACATCCAACAGGGAGACGGCCCCGTGGCGCTGGGCGGCGTTCGTGGTAATCTTTCCGCTGGGACGTAGTTTCTTCCGGTCTCCTGGAGCGCGGCGTGATCCAATGGGAGTCCGAAGTAAGGGAGAAAATCCCTATGAATTCTAGGTTGCGGCGAGCGACGGCCCTGGCTGCGGGCCTCGTTGTTGGAGCTCTTCTGGTCTCTCGGCACACAGAAACGAGCGCGGCCAGCACCTGGGACCAAAAGGCCGCCGCCGCTTATCTCGACCAACGGGCCAGTTGGTGGATGGCCTGGCCGAAGGCCGCGCGCGATCACGAAACTTTCTGCGTGTCGTGTCACACCGCGGTGCCCTACGCCATGTCGCGTCCGTTCCTTCGCGGGCCTCTTAGAGAACAAGCCCTTTCCCCGAATGAACAGAAACTCCTGCTCAACGTCACCAAGCGGGTACGCCTTTGGAAGGAAGTCGCTCCGTTCTACAGCGACGCGGATCGCGGTGTCTACAAAACCGTCGAGTCTCGCGGCACGGAATCCGTTCTCAACGCGCTGATCCTGGCCAGCAACGATCGAGAGAACGGCCAACTCAGCGACGACACGCGCACGGCGTTCGACAACATGTGGTCCGAGCAACAAGCCACCGGAGAGAAAAAGGGCGCTTGGTTGTGGCTACGGTTTGCGAATGAGCCGTGGGAAGCGGATGACTCCGATTTTTATGGAGCCACTCTTGCCGCCATCGCCCTAGGCACGGCCCCGGGAAATTATCGCGCCAAGCCGGAAATCCAAAATAACATCAATCTGTTGCGCGGCTACCTGAACCGCAAATGTGCGGCCGCGACCGCCATCAATCGCGCGGTCCTTTTGTGGGCTTCGGCAAAACTACCCGGACTCCTCGAACCGGGAAAGCAGAAAGCGATCATCACGGAACTTTTGGGCCATCAGCAGCCGGACGGCGGCTGGAACCTGTCCTCACTTTCTGGCAACTGGAAACGGCACGATGACACGCAGCAGGAAGCGGGTAGCGACGGCTACGCGACCGGGTTGATCGCCTTCGCGCTGCTCGAGGCGGGCATCCCCCGAGAAAATGCTCAAGAACAGCGGGCGCTCGCATGGCTGGCCGCTAATCAGAACAAATCCGCAGGCAACTGGCCATCCTATTCCTTAAACAAAAACCAGGAACATCACCTGAGTCCGGAGACGGCGCTTTTCATGAACGATGCGGCAACCGCTTACGCCGTTCTTGCCCTCGGCGCAGCTGGCGGCCATTGAATCAAGAGTGTTCGATTAAGGAGTCTCCCAATCCAAAACATAGATTTCCTGGATGCTGGCGTCACGCACCAACAGCGGAGTCTCGTCCGGCCCCAGACCGCTCCAGTTCCCGAACGCTCCACCAGCCGCCTGAAATCCTTCGAGGCTGAAGAGCCGCTCCAGTTTGTGGTCGGAAATCTGAACACGGTAGTAGCCTTCTTGGTTGTCGACCGCCCCGTTAAAATATAAATAGCGTCCGTCTCGCGACCACGTCGGATACGCCACGAAAATCTTGGCCAGTTCCGTCCATTTCTGTGTTTCCAAATCAAAAAGCATGAGCTTCAGGGAATCCAGGGGAATAGCCGCTATGTAACGTCCACGGGGGGACCAGCGTGGAGAAAAAAGTCCATCGGACCCTGGCAATTTTCTGGCCTTTCGTGTCTCGAGATCCATCACAAACACGGCTGATCCCTGATTGTTCAGTGAATTTTCTCCGAAGGCCAGCGATGCCCCATCCGGCGACCAACTCGGGTCCGCAAGGTTCTTGCCACTGCGATAGATCAATTCCGGGGCCCCTCCTTCGGCGGGGACGATATAAATTTGCCAGGGTTCTCCAGGTGGGTGGCCGAAAAACGCCAGCCGCTTGCGGTCTGGAGACCATCGCGGCAGATACGCCAGCATTGGCGGGAAAACCAGTTTCAGCTTTTGCGTTCCGTCGACCTTGCTTCTCCACATGGTGCCATCGGTGCCATCGTTGTAGGCCACCCACTGGCCATCTCGAGAGAAGTCCAGTCCCATCGCGGAGAGTCCGGAAAGATACGGCGCGAAATGTCCGGATTTCGCATCGTAGCGGACCAGCTCTCCCCGCTGCCCCCAGCCTTGCACGAAAAGTTTCTTGCCATCGCGGCTCGGCACGGGATCCCCGACATTCATTGGCCCCGTCGTCAACTGCACCGGCCCTCGCGGGCCCGCATGGAAAGGCCCGCCGCGTTCGCGCAGCGCCCAAAGGTTGGCGGTCTCGTCTCGCGTAGCCTCGAAAACGAAATACTTTCCATCCGGCGTCCAGTTGCCGCAGCATTCGTTGGGTGGGCCGTTCCACCCCGGAAGCAGCGGCCGAAGTTTGCCGCCTTCGGCTGAAGCTTCCCAGATCGCGCGGTCGTTGGTGTGCGGATCGTTCAACGTAAAACGCAAAACCGACCCATCGGGCGACCAACGAAGGTCGCTGGCAGTTCCATCCGTGATCAACAGCCGATGCGATTCGCTGCCATCGCTCTTGGCCAAAAATATTTCGTTCCCCTTGCTGTAAGCGATTTTCGCGCGGTCCGGCGACCACGCCCCCGAGTGGCCCTCGAGATTGCCCAATCGGCGCGGCGTGCCGCCCAGCACCGGCACGGTCCATAGCGGTCCGTCGAGCACCGTGCCCCGGGCCGTATTCATTAATAGCGCGGGCCCATCGGCTGCGATATCGAATACGTTTCGAAAGCCAGTGGCCTCCAAGGAAGTCGGGACGGGAACGGTCTCCCCACCCGCGACGGAAACCTGGGAGAGGCCGGCTTGGCCGTCGACGAAATAAAGCCGCGTACCGTCGGTCACCACACCCGATTTCGGACGATTCGTGCGCGTGAGCTGAACGGTTCGCAGCACGCGCGGCGGTGTTGCCGGGCGCGTTAAGAGATACCCAGCAAGCGCCGCCATTACCATAACCGCCCCGCCGGCCACGGCTGCCCAGGTGCGCCATCCCCGACGGGTGCGAGTTTCTCGGACCTCTCTAAGCCCACTCGGTAGCGCCGCGCCGGCACTCGACGGACCGGAATCCAGATCGCGTTTCAACCGCTTCAAGTCGGTCGAAAGCTCGCCGGCAGTTTGGTACCGGAGCTCGGTATCTTTCTCCAGTGCTTTAGCCAGAATCTGTTCCAAGGTCTGAGGCAGATGGGGATTCACCCGGCTCGCCGGAGTTGCTTGGTAGTGCAGAACGCCTTCGTAAATCAAAGCAATCGTTGCGCCGGGAAATGGCAGCACCCCCGTGGCCATCTCGTAAAGCACCACACCGAGCGAAAACAAGTCCGTGCGCCCGTCGAGCGGTTCTCCCCGCGCCTGCTCCGGCGACATGTACGCGACGGTCCCCATCGAGCCGCCTGGGTTGGTGACCAGTTCGTCGTCTTCCGGCGAGAGCGCGGGCAAGAGGGAGGATTCACCTCGGAACTCCATCTCCGGCTGCCAGCGCGCGGCGAGTTTGGCCAATCCGAAATCCAGTATTTTCGCCGTGCCTCCCTTCAGGAGAAAAATGTTTGCCGGCTTGATGTCTCTGTGCACGATTCCCTTGGCGTGGGCGGCTTCCAGACCGTGGGCTATCTGAATGGCGAGGTCCAGGAGTTCGCTGACGGGTAGCGACTTCTTGGCAATGCGATTCTTCAAGGTCTGACCCTCCAGCAGCTCCATGGCGATAAACGGCCGGCCCTCGAATTCTCCGATGTCATAAATGGTGCAAATGTTCGGATGATTCAGCGAGGAGGCCGCCCGCGCTTCGCGCCGGAATCGCTCGATCGCGTCAGAGCCTCGGGAAATGTGTTCCGGTAGAAATTTCAGTGCGACATTCCGCCCCAGGCGTGTGTCGGTAGCCTTATAGACCACACCCATGCCTCCGCCGCCAAGTTTTCCGACAACGGTGTAGTGCGAAATCGTGCGACCGACTAAGGTAGAAGTTTCCGCCACTGGCGATGGAGTTTAACCCAGCCCCCTAATGCAGGCAACGCGCCGACTGGCCAGCAGAGTATCGACGGCGAAGCACGACGAGAGCGAGAACGGCGAATGCACGGTAATTTTTGCGGTCTAGTACTAGCTCGCGGATTCGTACAAGGAAGCAGAGATTGCGGCAAACCTAACCGTTTCATAGCTTTGGGGCGGGTCTTTAGAAATTTGCCGTTGGTGGCGCAAATGCAACTCCCATTAACATCGTAGTGGACTAGTAAAGGGGGAAGCATGTTCCGTGGGCAAAGTAATGGTTTAGGAGGTGGGCAGCAGATCTCGTTTGGGAGGTTCCTCCCGGCTGTGGCGGTATTGATTCTCTTATTCTCCGCGGCAGATAGCTATGCGGACAATCGCGTCCTGGGGGAAGTGCAGTTTCTAGGCGCGAGCAAAGCGGAACGGGACTCGGGCGTGTGGATCGATGGGCAGTATGTAGGCTATCTGAAGGAACTCAAAGGCGACAAGAAAGTGATGCTGCTACCTGGAGAGCATGAAATCACCGTCCGGCAGGGAGGTCTCGACGACTTTGTTCGAAAGATTGTGGTCGAACCCGGCCAAAAGCAAACGGTGCGCGTGGCCATGCAAAAAAGCGTCGGATGGATGACGCCATCGGCAACAGCGACGTTGAAGTTGACGGTACAGCCGAATCGCGCCGCCGTGTTTCTCGATAACCGCTACATTGGACATGTCGGTGAATTTGGCGGGAAGTTTCATTCCGTGGTGATTGCAGCGGGAAAACACCGCATCAAGATTGAATTGCCCGGCTACCGGACGTTCGAGACTGAACTTGACCTCCTGGCGGGACAGAAATCGGAAGTAAAGACCGAGCTCGTGAAGGGCAGCATCGAACAGAACGATGCCATGATTAAGCAAGTTGCCCAAGCCGCGTCAAACCCTCGTTAAGACCAACAACGCCGATTGACCACCGCCAGAGGGCGGGATAGCATGCGCCCGTTCCCCCATGGCGACTCCGGACCATCCAGTTGTGGTTTCCCGGCCGCGCTTCCGCAACCGGAATGTTGTTCTGGCCGTTGCGAGCGGCGGTTTGCTCCTCGCCGCGGTCATTTTTTTCGGCATCGGCCGCTGGCTGGTGGTCGAAGACTCGCTCGAGAAAGCCAAAGCGATCGTAGTGCTGAGCGGGTCCATGCCGTTGCGCGCCATGGAAGCAGCGAAGCTTTACCGGGAAGGATACGCCCCGGAAATCTGGCTGACGCATTCGACCGAGCCCGGCGAAACTTTAAAATCGATGAGCATTCCCTTCGCTGGCGAGGACTATTACAACCAGCTTGTTTTGATTCACGAAGGCGTCCCCGCAGGAGCGATTCACGTTCTCGAAACGCCTATAAGGAACACGGCTGACGAAATCAGAGTCGCCGCCCATGCTCTCCAGCGTGGGAATGGCGAAACCGTAATTCTTGTGACCACCAAAGCCCATACGAGACGCGTCCGCCTGCTCTGGCACCGGCTTGCAGCTGGCCAGGGCCGCGCCATCGTGCGGGCCGCGTCCGGCGATTCCTTTGATCCCCGGCACTGGTGGCGCACCACCAGCGAGGCCCTCGATGTGGTTCGCGAAGCTCTCGGTCTCATGAATGTCTGGGCCGGCCTGCCCCTTCATCCGGCGCGCTAGCTTTGGAGTGCGAGGGCTAGCTCCCGCTTTTCCGGCAGCCACCGTCGCTCAACCGAAACGTACTCTCTTCTCTGCCACCGTCGCGAAATGGAACGCACGTTTTCCGTTGAAACTTGTCCCCCGCCCATCAAAAAAAGAAAAACCGCTTCCGCCGCGGCGGCAACTCATCTTCCAATTCAGGAACGTATGGCAACTGGCGGCCTTCCAACGCCGCGAGCGGATTGTCCTGGAAAAGCGCTCGCGCTTTCTCCTGGCCAAACTGATGCTCAACCACGTTGTAAGCGGGTTCGAGGCGCAGCAGCCGAGTGCGCGTATTGTGCGCGTCGCTGGCCACGAAATGGATCAGGCCCTCGCCGATCCAGCGCAGCGCATCTTGTTGCGCGCCGGCGCCAAACCCGCCTGTCAGCGCGCCTCCGGTCACCTGGGCGAAGCAGCCTAGGCGTACCCATTTCTTCAGCCGTTCCGGACGGGCGCGCAATATCCTATTGCGCTCCGGGTGGGTGATCACCGGCTGCACTCCCGCTAGCTGAATGGCGTGCAGCGTCTGGTCCATCGAAGGCGGGATCGAAAACTCATTGAACTCCAGCAACAGAAAATCACGTTGATTGATGCAAAACCGCCGGGCTTCCTGGCGCAACGCCTCAAGATTTTCCGGATTCAAATGAAAATCGCAGCCCGTGGCGATGGTCAGCCGGTCCCCTACCCGGGCTTGCAGTTCGTCGCGAAGTTCGCGCACTTGCGCAAAATCGAAAAAATATTTGTTGCTGGAGTGCGGTGTGGCGACTACGTGCGTAATTCCGTCGGCGATCGCTGACTCTGCCATGGCCATGGATTCCTCCATGTTGGCCGCGCCATCATCGAGACCCGGCAGAATGTGACAGTGCAGATCGACCATTCGAACGAACCATCCTTACCGCCACCAGGCGTTAAAAGCCTCGAACGCGCCCAGCACGAACACCATTCCAGCAAAAATCCGGCGCATCAGCTGCGGCTTGATCCACTTGGCAGCCTTTCCTCCCACGACGCCACCCAAAAAAACGCCGGGGATCAGCAGCAGCCCCGTTTCCCAGGAAACAAATCCTTCTTTCGAATACGCTAGCAGTGCCAGCACGCCGGTGGGCGGTATGAGCGCGATCAAGGAAGTCCCCTGGGCGCGATGCTGTTCGAATCGAAAGAGCAGCACCAGGAGCGGCACAAGAAGCACGCCCCCGCCCACGCCAAACATTCCCGCCGCAATTCCACAGCCGCAGGAGATCGTGAAGATTCCGGCGCTGCGGCCCATCGCCTTAGGCACGAGAATTCACCCGAGCGCTGCCAGAAGCGGCCTGGTTCGAATCCTGGTGCGTCTTTCTCCAAAGGAGGAACCCCGCCAGCATGAGAAAACAACCGAAAGCTCCTTGCAAGTGCCGCGAGGCCATGGGAAGGGCAATTAAACTCCCGGCATATCCGCCAAACAGCATTCCTAGCGCGCACAAAATTCCCGCGTGCCAGTCCACCTGGCCCTGCTTCCAGTATTCCCGCAATGCGCCGAGTCCGACGGGCGGGAGCAAGATGAAAAGTGAAGTGCCTTGCGCCATGTGCTGGTCCATGTGCAAAAGGTGGACCATGGCCGGCACGAGAACGATCCCGCCGCCGATGCCGAGAAGGCCCACTAGCACACCAACACCCAGTCCTAGAAGAAGAACAATCCATATCATGGTGAAAGCCGGCGTATCGTTTCACGGATTCGAAGCCAGCTCTACTATATTCCACCTCCGGCCTCCGGCGGCAAGTCCGTTGAACAAGCGGTAACACCGGAAAATGCAACGGTTTTTTTGTTTGCGGGGAACCTGCTATATTTACTTGTCTTTGTCACGTCGGTCCTGTGGCCTGCTGGCGGTAGCGTGCCCGTCGGCAACCCGGTATCCCTAGAAAACGTGAATCCCTTGCCCCGGACTGGATCGGGGTCAGACATGAAAGAAGAGTGCGACGGAACCTATGCCCATCGACCGGAAACCCGAGTTTTTCAAAGGCGCCCAGCTCAAAGTGGGAATCATTGGCTGCGGTTACGTCGGCCTGCCGCTGGCGCTGCGTTTCGCGGAAGCGGGTCACAAAGTCACCGGATTTGACGTTGATGCCCACAAAGTGGCGATGCTGAATGCTGGCAAATCCTACATTGAGCACATTCCTCAGAACAAAATTCAGCAGTTCGTGAACAGCAAGCATTTCGGCGCCACCAACGATTTTGCGAAGCTGAAAGAAGTTGACGCTGTCCTGATCTGCGTTCCCACGCCTCTCGATGAGCGCCGCGAACCGGATCTCAGCTACGTCGAGCAGACCGCCATTTCCATCTATCCGCATCTGCAAAAGGGACAGTTGGTGGTTCTCGAATCGACGACCTACCCAGGCACCACCGAAGAATTGGTTCTGCCGATTCTGGAAAAAAGCGGTTTGCGCTGCGCTATCGCTTCCGGGCCGGAAAATGAAAATATGGCGTGCGATTTCTACCTGGCATTTTCGCCGGAACGCGAAGATCCCGGAAACAAGCAGTTCGGTCTGGCGCAAATTCCCAAGGTCGTTGGCGGATTGAACCCGCCGAGCGGGCGCGCGGCGCAAGCGCTCTACACGCAAGTCGTTGCACGCGTGGTTCCGGTCAGCTCCACGCGCGCCGCGGAGATGGCCAAGCTGCTCGAAAATATTTTTCGCTGCGTGAATATCGCCCTGGTCAACGAACTCAAACAGCTCAGCCTGCGCATGAACATTGACATTTGGGAAGTGATCGACGCCGCCGCCACGAAGCCCTTCGGTTACATGCCGTTTTATCCGGGGCCGGGGCTGGGCGGGCACTGCATTCCGGTGGATCCCTACTATCTTTCCTGGAAAGCGCGCGAATATGATTTCGCGACGCGCTTCATCGAACTGGCGGGCGAAGTCAATACTGAAATGCCTTACCACGTGGTCAACGCCGTCGCCAACGCCCTGAACAATCACAAGAAAAGCATGAAAGGTTCGAAAATCCTGGTGCTCGGTGTCGCCTATAAGAAAGACGTCGATGATCTCCGCGAATCTCCTACTCTAAAGATCATGCAGCTCTTGCTCCAACGCGGGGCGCATATCGATTACAACGACCCCTATTTTCCGAAGCTTCACAAGATGCGGCACTTCAATTACGAAGGGATGAAATCGGTGCAGCTGAATCCGCACACGCTGGGCAGCTACGACGCCGTAATTATCGCCACCGACCATTCTAGCTACGACTACGCGGCCATCGCCGATGCCGCCAAACTGATCGTCGACACGCGCAACGCCACGCGGCGAGTGATGCGCCACCGCGAAAAAATCGTGCTTTGTTAGAAGTTGGCAGCCGACAGTTGAAAGTTTAGAGTAAGAACGGAAAAACCCTGGCTGGAACTCTCTAGGAAAAAGCACACCCCTCGCTGCGCTCGGGATGACAAAACTTGGAGTGCCCGGTGGCGGACGGAAAGGCGGATGCGCAAAGGTGGATTCCCGGAAAGAGTTGGCAACCATGGCCCGGCCTAGAGAAGAGATTCGCCGCCAGCTCGAGGAAAGCGCTCGTGTCAAACAGAGTTTTTCAAATGAATTGATAGGAAGAATCGCGCAATTCGCGGAGAAATCCGCGGGCGCGCTGCGCGCGGGCGGCAAGCTGGTTTTTTTTGGAAACGGCGGCAGCGCCGCGGATGCGCTGCATCTTGCCGCGGAATTAGTGGTGCGGCTGCGAAAGGAACGGCCGGGCCTGGCGGCGCTGGCGCTCACGGCCAATCCTTCCCTATTGACAGCGGCGGCGAATGACTACGGATTCGAACGAATCTTTTCCCGTCAAATAGAATCTCTCGTTGCCCAGCAAGATATTCTTGTAGCGCTCTCGACCAGCGGCAATAGCCCCAACGTGCTTCGCGGAATCGAAGCCGGACGCGCCCGCGGCGCCTATCTGGTGGCCTTCACCGGAGAAACCGGCGGGCATCTGGCCAGCAAAGTGGATCTTCTCTTGAATGTTCCTTC
>Ga0307479_10000227_pt1 | contig 52799 bp, 46 predicted proteins | sample atmos_gasesECM4C_FD_203743 | JGI IMG/M metagenome (GOLD analysis project Ga0307479, IMG submission 203743) | Hardwood forest soil microbial communities from Morgan-Monroe State Forest, Indiana, United States - atmos_gasesECM4C_515 | ecosystem: Environmental > Terrestrial > Soil > Temperate...
TGACGTAGTGCATCCACCCTCCCTTCCTTGCGGGTCCGAAGCCGATATCGAGTTTCGCCTTGCCGTAGGGGGCTGTCAACGGGCTCTGAGGAAGGCCGAACGTTGCACCTGCAATCGCTCCCAACATCGACCCGCAAAAGCCGTTCCTTCGCCCCCGGCTCGCCCAACGACCCAAGCCATAATCTCGACGCCGGGTTGTCCCGGTTGCCCTAGGCGGTAGACCAGTTGGAGGCCCCTGGCTTGGTCGTATCTGTCTCAGCTCCCGTCGCCTTCTGCTTGGATAGAGGAATATCCGGGGCCATTTGTAGTCTTGTAGCTGGAGGCTATGTCCGGAGGCTATGTCCGGTGCGGGAGGGTGCGATGAGGCGGGGGCTTTTGGCCTTGACTTTTGCCGTGAATGTCACGATATCGGTACTGGCGACTTCTCAACCTGCTGACGCCGCAGGCGCGGGCAGCTACGGCGACATCAGTTCCACGGTCGTCCCACAGCCGGGCGGCGCGCCCTCCATCTTCATCCCAGCTGAGGGCGTCATCACCAACAGCTGGTCGGCGAACGGCGGGTGGCCCTCGTACCCGATTGCCCTCTACACCACGGCTCCGCCCGCGACATCCACCACCCGTGGGTTCGCCACCTCCAGGGCGGTCGCCGTCCTCCAGCCGGACGGTTCACCGAGCATTTTCTTCCAGGGCGTTGGCGGCTCGCTGTGGAACTACTGGTACGTGAACGGCACCTGGGACGCTGCGGAGATTGCGTCGAGCGGTGTGCAGTCCGCTCCGGCTGCCATCCTCCAACCGAATGGCTCCCCTTCGGTGTTCGTGGTAGGCCCGAATGAGTCACTGCTCAACTACTGGTACATCCCTGGCCAGGGCACCTGGGGATCAGCCACCGCCGCCGGGGCCGGATCGATTGATCAGGTCCCCGCAGTCGTCGCCGACCCATGTGATGGGACCCCAGATGTCATCGGCGAGGGTCCGGGCCACACCCTCAACGAGTGGTACTACTCCCCAGGGGTGTGGCGAGGACCCGGGCCGATCACCGGAACCGGCACGGTCTTCTCCGCTCCTGGTGTGGTTCTTCAGCCCGACGGCACGACATCTGTCTTCGTGGTCGGTCCGAACCACTCCCTCCTCAACTTCTGGTGGCATCCACTCATAGGCGTCGACTTCCCCGCCTGCTTCAGGCCCAACAACAACACCAACTCCCTTGGGGAGGGCACGGTCGCAGGCCCCGGTTCGGCTTACTCGACACCGGCGGTGGCACTCCAGTCCGATGGTGCTCCAACCGTCTTCACACTCGGCCCCAGCGGGTCGGTGCTCAACCAGTGGTACATCGCCGGCAGTGGAACCTGGGGTGCGGCGACCGTTGAGTCTCCAGGCTCGGGGACAAGCCAGGTGTTCGGCGTCCTCACCCAGACGGACGGGACCCCCGAGGTGTTCTTCGCCCACCAAGACGGTTCGCTGTGGTTGAGCAGCTACGCCAAGGGGACTTGGGCCAACGTCAACTGGGGGGTCAGTGATGCTCCTATTGAGACGTTTACGGACCCCTCCTGAGCAGGGCTGGATTGGTGGGCGTGCAAGAGTTCAACGTGGCACATGAGGACTAACCAGCCGCCGGAACGGCGTCCGGTGTGGCCATACAGCGCACGAAGCCTCGGGGGCCACTCGACCTGAAATGGCGGGCCTGAGCGATCCCCGCTGGCTTCGGTCCAGCCGACCTGCCCGAGCCCGGCCCGGGGACCAAAACCCGCCAGTTACCAGCCGGTCACCGCCATTCGAAGCCCCGTTGGGCTTAGGAAATGGCTAGCCTCACGAGTTGATGACGAGCCCGGTACTGAGAGCACAGCAGGCCAGGGCGAATAGCGTGGTGCTCTTAGAGCGCTGTCGCCGGTCACAATGGGATTCCCTTCAGCTGAAGCGAAGGTCTTATCGACTACAGAGCGCCTTCTCTGGACCTGTCTACTGCTCCGCGGACACGACGGCGCAATTGCACGTACTGCTCGTGGACGACGCGGACACAGTGCGGACGTCCTTTGCCACCATCCTCCGGACAGCAGGGTTCGAAGTGACGGAAGCAGCGGACGGCTTTCTTGCCCTGGAAGCCTTGAAGATGGCCCGGTTCGACACAGTCGTGCTCGATCTCGCCATGCCAGTTCTCGACGGCCACGGCGTACTTGCCCGAATGGACGGCCCACCTCCGGTTGTTCTTCTCACAGGGAGTGATTACGCAGCGGTTGTGAGGGAGTATGCGGATCGGATTTTCGGCGTGCTTCCAAAACCGGTTGCGCCTGATCGTCTCATCGCCCTCGTGGGAGAGGCGGCAATCGCGGGCCGGGTTGTTCCACCCTGGTAGAGCTCGGAGGATCACTTCAGGCTCAGTTCTCATCGTCATCCGCCGCTATAGCGTGTAAGACATCGCCCCCGCACACGGGCATTTGGATGAGCCAACACCAAAGAAATGCTTGAGTAGCTAAGCGATGGATGTACGACGGGTGCGAATGGGCGATGCAGCGGTAACGCAGTTGCTGTCTGGCCTGACTCGCGAGTACGACACGCGCTATGGCGAGAACGTCGAGATGACGAGGGCCAGCGAGGAGGAGTTCGATCCCCCGGCAGGGTTGTTCATCGTCTTGATGGATGGGCCCGCTACGGCTGCCGGTGGCGGCTTTCGTCGCTACGACGAAACGACGTCCGAAGTGAAGCGAATGTGGACACACCCTGCCTACCGCCGACGCGGACTGGCGTCCCGAATACTCGGCGTTCTCGAAGATGCCGCCTGGCACCTGGGTTATCTCCGATTGATCTTGGAGACTGGCCCCCGTCAGCCCGAGGCCGAGGCGCTTTACGCGAAACGTGGTTACGACCGAATTCCGTTCTTCGGTCACTACCCCGAAGCCAGGGCCTTCAGCCTTGACCTCCGCCGTCGGAAGGGCCAGCCTGGGCGCCCCACAACGCTGCTCGGGGACAACTTGCTCCGGGGGAGAGACTCGAACTCTCAACCTAGCGGTTAACAGCCGCTTGCTCTGCCGATTGAGCTACCCCGGAACGAACCGCGCACCCAATGGGTCCGACGAGACTATCGCGGTCCCGTGCTGCCTTAGGTGGGCCTATACCTCGTCGAGAAAGTCCCGGAGCGGACGAGCGGCGTTCGGATGGCGCAACTTTGCCAATGTCTTGGCCTCGATCTGACGGATGCGCTCGCGGGTCACGCCGAAGGCCTTGCCCACTTCCTCCAGGGTCCGCACACGGCCGTCCTCCAACCCGAAACGAAGCTCCATGACTTCGCGCTCGCGCTTCGGCAGCGTGGCCAGCGCCTCTCGCACGGCGGCGTGCAACATGGAGCGGGTGGCCGCGTCGTCGGGAACCTCGGCTCCCTGGTCCTCGATCAGGTCGGACAGGCTGAAATCCTCTTCGTCACCCATGGGTTGTTCGAGCGAAACCGTGTCCTGGTTGATGCGCTGGATCTCCCGGACCCGCTCGATCGGGAACTCGACTCTGCCGGCGATCTCCTCGACCGTCGGTTCTCTCCCGAACTCCTGGAGCAGTTGTCGTTGGACGCGGACCACCTTGTTGATGGTCTCCACCATGTGGACAGGGATACGGATGGTCCGGCCCTGGTCGGCAAGCGCACGCGTAATGGCCTGGCGGATCCACCACGTGGCGTAGGTCGAGAACTTGAAGCCCTTCGTGTAGTCGAACTTCTCGACGGCGCGCATCAGGCCGAGATTGCCCTCTTGGATGAGGTCCAAGAAGGCGAGGCCCCGGTTGCGGTACCGCTTGGCGATGGACACCACGAGCCGGAGGTTGGCCTCGATAAGGGCCTCTTTGGCCTGCTGCCCCCGCCGAACCTGGCGCTTCAGTCCTGTGCGCTCTTCGGTGCCCAGCCCATGGTGTCGAAGAGCCAACTCCTGGGCGGCTTCTGTACCGGCTTCGATGCGCTTGGCCAGTTCCACCTCGAGATCGGCGGTAAGCAAGGGGACCTTGCCGATCTCTTTGAGGTAGGTATGCACCGGATCGGCAGCCGCCCCCCCGTGCTCACCGGTGTAGGCAGGCCGCTGCCGGACAGGACGGGCAGCCTGGCGTGCCATGACCTCGTCGACCGGCTCGTCCTTGGGCCCCCTGCGTCGCAGCCGGCCCAGCCGTCGCGTCGAGGTGTCTGTCCCTCCTTCATCGGGCGGGGGTTTCGGCGTTTCGAGCTCGACGCCAAGCGCGTCGACCACCCCCTCGGCCACGGCTTCGGCCACCGCCTCTGACAGCTCCACTGGCGCGCTCTCACGAGCTGGGTCCTCCAGGTACTCGATGCCTTCGGCCTTGACCCTCTCGAGCACCTCGTCGATCAGCTCGGGAGAAAGGTCGACCGATTGCAGAACCAGGATGAGATCGTCCTGGGCCAGGTAGCCGCGCTGACGACCCGATGCCAGCAGGCGTTCGAAATCCTCGATTGGGATGCCCTCGGGCGCGGGGCGAACCGAACCCCCTTGCCGCTGTCCTTCGGTCATCCCGTCTCCTCGCCCTCCCCTGCCAGCCAGGCTAGCAACCGGTCCGCAGCAGCGACGCTTGCATCGTCGCCGTTGTCGAGATCGTCCAGGTCGCGCCGCACGCGTGCGATGAGCGGGGCCAGTCGTGCCACCTCGTCAGGGGACATCCGAGCCTCCGCCTGCAGCTCTGCCAGAACGCGCCGCGATGCAATGCGCACGAGCTGCACGACGACGTCATCAGCCTCCGCCGCCGGCTCTTCCACAACCAGCCGGCGCAGAAGCCCGGCCAGCTCGTCGTCGGTCGTGGCGTCCATGGCAGACTGCAAGCTCTCGGCGGATGCTAAGGCCTCGAACGCCTGTCGCTGCAAGGGGTCGGCGAAGAGGAACGGCTCCAAGCGTGCGGACACGCTCTCTGGCTTGTGTACGGCGAGCCGCAACGCCTCGAGGCCCGGACGCTGCGCATCGGGCCGGACCGTCGCCCCGGGTGCGGCGCGCACGTATCCGGGACCGGGTGCCCGAGCCGGACGTTCCTCGGGCGCGCCGCGAGCGCGTGTGCCGCCCGACTCATCGCGTGGGGTGCGGGCAAGTCGCTCGGCGACCGGGCGCAGGGAGGCCGGGTCGAGGCGGCATCGGTCCGCCACCGTCATGAGGTACTGGTCGCGCACGAGGTCGTTGGGATGCTCCACCACCGCCCGCAGGGCGGCTTCGGCAGCGCGAGCGCGTCCCTCGGCGCTGCGCAGATCGGCGGCCGACAGGACCCGCTCGATCTGGAAGCGCAAGAAGGGCTGGGCGTCCGCCACCGCTTTGCGCAGACGGTCGGGGTCGCTCACCCCGAGCTCACCGGGATCCGAGCCCGGTGGCAGATCGGCTACGGCGACGTCGATCTCGTGGTGCCGCTCCCATTCGTAGACACGCTGCGCTCCGGCCAGGCCCGCCGCGTCGGCGTCGAAGGCCAGCACGACCCGCTTGGCGAAATTGCGCAGCAGCCGGAAGTGCTCCTCCCCGAGCGCCGTCCCGCAAGTGGCGACGGCCCGAGGCAGCCCGGCCTGGAAGCAGGCGATCACGTCGGTGTAGCCCTCGCACACGATGACTTCGCCGCTGTCGATCACGTCCTTCTTGGCCCAGTTGAGGGCGTACAGCGTCCGGCGCTTGCTGTAGATGGCCCCTTCGGGAGAGTTCTTGTACTTCGGCCCTGCCTGGGGCGATGCCGCCGCACCGACAACCGGCGGGAGGATGCGGCCGCCGAGGGCGATGGCTCGGCCGGACGGGTCGAAGATCGGGAAGATGATGCGTCCCCGGAAGGCGTCCTGCTGGCGTCCTCGTCGATTGACGAACCCGAGCCCGGCGTCAGAGAGGATCCCCGAAGGAACCCCGAGATGGCGAGCCAGGGCGTCCCAGTCGTCGGGAGCCCATCCCAGCTGGAAGAGCCGCACGGTCTCGCCGTCGTAGCCACGGGACCGCAGGTAGTCGCGCGCCGGGCCGGCGTCGGGGGCAGACAACAGTCGCTCGTGGTAGAAGTCGACGGCCTTGGACAGGGCGTCGTAGAGCGGTGCCCGGCGACGGCGCTCGGCACTGACCACGGCGTCTTCTGTGATCGTGATCCCGGCGCGCTCTGCCAAGCGACGCACCGCCTCCACGAAGTCGACGTGCTCGACGTCGCGCACGAAGGTAATGGCGTCGCCCGATTGTTGGCAGCCGAAGCAGTAGTACACGCCCATCTCGGCGTTCACGGAGAACGACGGCGTCTTCTCCTGGTGGAACGGGCAGAGGCCCACCCAGCGGGTACCCTGGCGTTTCAGGCCCGAGTGCTCGGAGATGAGCGCGACGATGTCGGTCGCCGCCCGGACCCGGGCGACCTCTTCGTCGGCGATGGACATCGACTGGGACGGTAGTCGCCGGTCGCGACTACCGCCGCGGCCCCGAGCGGCGCCCCTTGCGCGCCGGAACCCGTCGAGCAGAGGCCCTGGCCGTGCCGGCCGTCTTGGCCGCGCTCTTCTTGGCTGTGCTCCTCTTGGCCGCGCTCTTCTGGGCTGTGCTCCTCTTGGACGGGCTCTGCTTGGACGGGCTCCGCTTGGACAGGGTCCTCTTGGCCGGGCTCCGCTTGCGGCCAGAGGCCCTTCCTGCCGGCGACGCGGAAGCGAGCACCGCATGGGCCGCCGAAAGTCGGGCGATGGGTACCCGGAACGGCGAGCAGCTCACGTAGTCGAGGCCGGCCGAAGCGAAGAAGGCGATCGACTCGGGGTCGCCCCCGTGCTCACCGCACACGCCGATCTTGAGGCTGGGCCGACTCTCTCGCCCTCTCGCCACCGCTAAGCGGACGAGCTCACCCACCCCGTCGGCGTCGATCACCTCGAACGGGTTGTGGGCCAGCAGGCCCTTGTCGAGATACGCCGACATCATTCGCCCCTCGACGTCGTCGCGGCTGAACCCGAAGGTCATCTGGGTGAGGTCATTCGTCCCGAAGGAGAAGAAATCGGCGAACTCGGCGATCTCGCTCGCCCGCAACGCGGCGCGCGGAGTCTCGATCATCGTGCCGATGAGCACGTCCATACGCCGCCGGCCTCGCTCGCCGTTGCCGGCGGTGGGAGCGGCGGCGAGCGTCTCGGCCAGCGCACCTTCGACCCAGGAGCGGGAGAGAGCCATCTCCTGCCGGGTCACGGTGAGGGGGATCATGATCTCCACGACCGGCTTCCCGCCCGCCGCCAGCCTGTCGAGGGCGGCCTGGACCAGGGCCCGCACCTGCATGGCGTAGAGCCCGGGCTTGATGACCCCGAGGCGCACGCCTCGGGTGCCGAGCATCGGGTTGAACTCCTGCCACTGCTTGGCCGCCGCGAAGAGGCGCTCCTCTTCCGGGCTCAGCCCGGTCGTGGCCCGTTTGATGGCCAGCTCCGCCGTGTCGGGCAGGAACTCGTGCAGGGGTGGGTCGAGGAGGCGCACGGTGACCGGAAGCCCGTCCATGGCCTCGAGGATGTCGACGAAGTCGGCTCGCTGCGCCACGCGCAGCTCCTCCAGGGCGGCATCTTCGTCATCGGTCGACTCGGCCAGGATCATGCGTCGGACGATGGGGAGCCGGTCCTCGGCGATGAACATGTGCTCGGTCCGGCACAGTCCGATGCCTTCGGCACCGAGGCGCCGAGCGTTGGCGGCGTCAGCACCGGTGTCGGCGTTGGCGCGCACCCGGAGCTTCCCCTTGCGGATGGCGTCGGCCCAGTCGAGCACGATGCCGAACTCGTCCGGTGGCTCGGCGACGGTGAGCGGCAGCTGACCGATGACCACGGTCCCGGCTGTACCGTCGATCGAGATCCAGTCGCCCTCGCTGACGACCGTGTCGCCCACTCGGAACGACGAGCCCGCGATGCGCAGCTTCTCGGCGCCCACCACTGCCGGCTTCCCCCATCCCCGGGCCACCACCGCGGCATGCGACACCAAGCCGCCGCGTGCGGTGAGGATGCCTTGGGAGGCGAGCATGCCGTGGACGTCCTCGGGCGAGGTCTCGGTGCGCACCAGGATCACCTGCTGCCCGGATTCGGCGGCAGCAGCAGCGTCGTCGGCGGTGAAGTAGGCACGCCCCACCGCCGCGCCCGGCGAAGCACCCAGGGCCTTGGTGAGCACGGTGTGCCCCGACCCGGCGAACTGGGGATGCAGCACCTGCTCCAGGTGCTCGGCGGTCACCCGGCCCACCGCCTCTTCGTGGGAGAGCCGGATGGCGCGGTCGCGCGTCATGTCGACCGCCATGCGCAACGCCGCTCGCCCGGTGCGCTTGCCCACCCGGGTCTGGAGCATCCACAGCTTTCCCTGCTCGATAGTGAACTCGGTGTCGCACATGTCGCGGTAGTGCCGCTCGAGACGGGCGAAGATGTCGAGCAGCTCCCGGTGGATCTTGGGGAACCGTTCCTTGAGCGCAGAAAGGGGCTCGGTGTTGCGAATGCCGGCCACCACGTCTTCCCCTTGGGCGTTCACCAGGAAGTCGCCGTACTCGCCCTTGGCGCCGGTGGCTGGGTCCCGAGTGAAGCCCACGCCGGTTCCCGAGTCGTCGTCGCGGTTGCCGAACACCATGGCTTGGACGTTCACCGCCGTCCCGAGATCGTGGGAGATGCCCTCGTGCTCCCGGTAGGCGACGGCCCGAGGCCCGTTCCAGGACCGGAACACCGCCTCGATGGCGCCGCGCAGCTGGGCGTCGGGGTCTTGGGGGAACCGACGGCCGGTGTCACGGCGCACGATGTCCTTGTAGGCCTCGACCAGATCGCGCAGGTCGGCGACGGGCACCTCGGCGTCCGACCCCGCCCCCGAGCGCTCTTTGGCCGATTCCAGCAGTTCGTCGAAGGGCTCCGACGGCAGGCCGAGCACGATGCGGCCGTACATGGAGACGAAGCGCCGGTAAGAGTCGTAGGCGAAGCGCTCGTCGTCGGTCTGCTTGGCCAGCGCCTCCACTGACTCGTCGTTGAGGCCCAGGTTCAAGACGGTGTCCATCATCCCGGGCATGGAGAACTTGGCCCCGGAGCGCACGCTCACGAGCAGGGGGTCCACCGGGTCGCCGAGGCGCTTGCCCATCTTGCGCTCGAGGCGGGCCCTGGCCCGTTCCACCTCACCGGTCAGCTTCTCGGGCCAACCCGCGGCCATGTAAGCCCGGCACGCGTCGGTCGAGATCGTGAAGCCGTGCGGCACCGGCAGACGCAGCACCGAGGTCATCTCGGCCAGGTTCGCCCCCTTGCCGCCCAGGAGGTCCTTCAACTCCATGGGGGGACGGCGGTGCGAGTGGTCGAAGTCGTAGACGAACGGCATCACGCCTCCTGGGCGAGAGGGGGGAACGGGGCGAGCCTACTTTTTCGGGCCCGGGGCCCGGCCCGGCGCAGCTGAGGTCGCCTCGGCGCTGCCCGCCCGGGATTCGAGAGCGACCTGGCCCGCCTCGTCGAAAGTGCGACCGCCCTCGTCGCTCAACGGCGAAGACGTCTGGCCATCTCCTCGGTCAGAGCGGTGATGGGAACCCGGACCTGTTCGGTGGTGTCCCGGTCACGGATGGTCACCGCTCGGTCGTCCAGCGACTCGAAGTCCACGGTGACGCACCACGACGTGCCGATCTCGTCCTGCCGCCGGTACCGGCGACCGATCGACTGGGTCACGTCGAAGTCGCAGCTGCAGATGGGCTGCAGCAGACCCAGGACCTCCCGGGACAGCGGTACCAGGGCGTCGTTCTTCGACAGCGGCAGGACCGCCACCTGATAGGGCGCCAGCCGGGAGTCGAGGTGCAATACCGTGCGCTTCTCCCCTCCCACCTCGTCCTCGTCGTAGGCGGCGAGAAGGAAGGCCATCATGGTCCGCGTCGCACCCGCTGCCGGCTCGATGACGAAGGGCACGTACCGCTCACCGGTTCCCTGGTCGAAGTACTCGAGCTTTTCCCCCGACAGCGCCGAATGCGCCTTGAGGTCGTAGTCGGTGCGATTGGCGATGCCCTCGAGCTCGTCCCAGCCCCACGGAAAGAGGAACTCCACGTCGGCGGTACCGGCCGAGTAGTGCGACAGCTCGTCGGCCTCGTGGTGGCGCAGCCGGAGCTTGTCGTCGGGAATGCCGAGATCGCGGTACCAGGCCATGCGCGTCTCCAGCCAGTAGTCGAACCATGTGGGGGCCTCGTCGGGCGGCACGAAGTACTCGAGCTCCATCTGCTCGAATTCGCGGGTCCGGAACACGAAGTTCTGCGGGGTGATCTCATTGCGGAACGACTTGCCCACCTGGGCGATGCCAAAGGGAGGCTTCTTTCGGGTGGTCTGCAGGACGTTCAAGAAGTTCACGAACATCCCCTGTGCCGTCTCTGGGCGCAGATAGGCCACGGTGGCCTCACTCTCCACCGGCCCGGCGTAGGTCTTGAACATGAGGTTGAAGGCCCGTGGCTCGGTGAGGTCGGTGGATCCGCAGTTCGGGCACCGGTCACCGATCTTGTCGGCCCGCCACCGCTCGTGGCAGCTGCGGCAGTCCACGAGGGGGTCGGTGAAGTTGGCCAGGTGCCCCGAGGCCTCCCAGATCTTGGGACTGGAGAGGATGGCGGCGTCGATTCCCACCACGTCGTCGCGCTCCTGCACCATGGCCCGCCACCAGGCGTCCTTCACGTTGCGCAGCATGTTGACGCCGAGCGGGCCGTAGTCGTAGGTGGAGCGGAACCCGCCGTAGATCTCGGCCGAGGGGAAGATGAAGCCCCTGCGTTTGCACAGGTTGACGATCTTCTCCATGAGATCGCTGGCACCGGCCGAGGCCACCCCGTCTCCGGTCACGGCTACGGACACGGCGCCGTCGAGCTGCGAGTCGCGCTCCGCACTCATGCGGGCAGGATAGTGGTGGGTAGCAGCCGTCTCGCCACGGCGTCGGCCAGCAACCGCCCGCGCACGGTGAGCACGGCACGACCGCAGCGGCGTGACACCAGCCCACGCAGGTCGGGGTCGTCGGGCACGGCATCGGCCGGCACACCCTCTGCGGTGCGCAGCGCCAGCACCAGCCCTTCGAAGACGCGCCTGGAGTCGTCGAGCACCTCCTCACCCGCCACCGGCGACCGTCCGGCGGTGACAGCGGCGATGTAACGCTCGGGGGTGCGGATGTTCCACCACCGCCGTGCACGGCGATGGGAGTGGGCGGCGCAGCCGAAACCTCGGTAGTCGCCCTGGCGCCAGTACAGCTGGTTGTGGCGGCACTCGTGTCCGGGGACCGCCCAGTTGGACACCTCGTACCAGCGGTAGCCGGCGCCGCGCAGCACACGCTCGGCTGCTCGGTAGCGACGGGCCTGGGTGTCCTCGTCCGGGTGGCGCCGCCGGTCGGCGGCGAGCGGCGTACCCGGCTCGACGGTGAGGGCATAGGCGCTCACGTGTGCGGGGCGCGGCTCCAGGGCCAACACGGCCTCGAGCGTCTTTCGCCAGTCGGCGTCCGACTCACCGGCCCCACCGAAGATGAGATCCACGTTGGAGGCGAAGCCGACATCGGCGGCCAACGCCACGGCCTGGCCCACGCTGCCTGGATCGTGGCGGCGCCCCAGCCCGGCCAGCACATGGGGGACCATCGACTGCACGCCGAAGGACACCCGCCGCACACCCGCCGCACGCCACCACCCGAACAGCTCCTCGGTGGCGCCTTCTGGGTTGCACTCCACCGTCACCTCGGCCCCCGGCTCCCGGGGCACGCTGTCGAGGATCTCTGCCAGGAGCTCGCCGGGCAGGCGAGATGGCGTCCCTCCCCCGACGAACAGCGACGTCGCCGGCGGGAGGCCCTCGTCGGCGCGGGCGCGCACGATCTCGGCAACACACGCTGCTGTGTACCTGTCCATGAGATGGTCGCGGTCGGTCCAGGTGGCGAAGGCGCAGTAGTCGCAACGCGACGCGCAGAACGGCACGTGCACGTAGACGCCGAATGAAGCGGTCACGTCGGCTCCACCTTCTCCCCGTTCAGATGGCAGGTGTGGCCCGCAGGCTGCGTAGACGGCGGTCCAGGTGCACCTCCATGGCCGCCCCGGCCAACTCCGCCACCTCGTCGGTCACGGGCGAGGCCGGCTCGGCCAGCACCCCGGCCAGTCCCCCGCCCAGCGCCCGGCGCACCAGGTCGAGGGCGGCGGGCGACACCGCTCTGCCCCGTCGGCAGTCGTGACACAGGGCACCGCCCTGCAGCAGGTCGAAGGCCACCAACTCGCCTTCGGCCCCACACGAGGCGCACATCTCGACCAGGGGGGCCGAGCCTTCGAGCGCCAGCGCCTTCAAGAGGAAGCCCGAGACGAGCAGGGGCGAGTCCGCCCCCTCGAGGGCACGCAGTGCACCCAGCACCATGTCGTGCAGTCCCGGTGCGGGGTGGTGCTCCTGAGCGAGCTGGTCGGCCACCTCGAGGACCGTGAAGGCCTTCGTCACCCGCGACAGATCCTCCCGCACGGCGCGAAAGGTCTCCAGGACCTCGGCCTGGTTCACGATGTCGAGCTCGCGGCCCTTCCAGCACAAGAGCGACACGTGCGAGAGGGGCTCCAGGCGGCCGCCGAACTTGGAGGTGGTGCGGCGCACCCCTTTGGCCACGGCCCGCACCTTGCCGTGTGCCCGGGTCAGGATCGAGACGATGCGATCGGCCTCCCCCAGGCGCATGGTGCGCAGCACGACACCCTCGTCGCGATAGAGGCTCACCGCTCCATTGTCCCGTCTCGGTCGTCCTCTTCGGGGGTACCGGCCGCCGGCGTGGCCGAGGGGCGCCCCCGGAAGGCGCCGCCCATGACGATGAGCGCCACCACCGCCACTGCCGTGATCACGAGGGCCACGGCGGACGACACCCCCGCCAGGGCCAGGAGGACCACGCCGGCGAGGAGCAGGGCGCCGAGGCCGTAAGCGAGGACGCGGGTGAAGGTGGTCACCGGCGCAGGCCGCCGTAGCGCCGCTCCCGGCGCTGGTACTCGGCCACGGCGGCAAACAGCTCTTCCCGGCGGAAGTCGGGCCACAGCACATCGGTGAAGACGAGCTCGCTGTAGGCCAATTGCCACAGGAGGAAGTTGGAGATGCGGTACTCCCCTGAGGTGCGCACCACCAAGTCGGGATCGGGCTGGTCCGGCCAGTACAGGTGCGCCCGCACCGTGCGCTCGTCGACCCTCTGGGCGGCGACGCCCGAGGCGACGATCCCCCTGATGGCGTCCACGATCTCGGCCCTGCCCCCGTAGTTGAAGGCCATGGTGAGGGTCATCCTCCGGTTGGTCTCGGTCAAGGCGGCGGATTCCTCCATGCGCCGGAGCACCCGGCGCGGCACCCGCCAGTCGCGCCGGCCGGCGAAGCGGATGCGCACCCCTTTGTCGTGCAGCTCGTCGCGACGGCGGACGAGGAGGGACTCGTTGAACCCCATGAGATAGCGCACCTCATCGGGGGGCCGGCGCCAGTTCTCGGTGGAGAAGGCGAACACCGTGAGCCACTCGATACCGATCTCGAGTGCCCCCTCCACGGCGTCGAACAGTGCCGCCTCGCCGGCGGCGTGGCCCTCGGTGCGAGGAAGGCCGCGCTGGCTCGCCCACCGTCCGTTGCCGTCCATGACGCAGGCCACGTGGCGGGGCACGCCGGCCGGGTCGATCCCCTCCGGCAGGGGTGAGGCGGGCACCGACGCGACGCTACTTGTGCTGCTCGATCACGCCGTCCCCGGCGACCGCGGGCGGGCCGACGCGCACCGCGGGCGGCCGGAGAGCCGCCCGCGGCGAACGACCAATCGTTTGGCGATCAGAGGCGGCGGACTTTGGTGGCCTGCGGGCCCTTAGCCCCGGCCGTGGCGTCGTACTCGACGCGCTCACCCTCGGTGAGCTCGCGGTACCCGGTCCCCTCGATCGCCGAGAAGTGGACAAAGACGTCGGGCGAGCCGTCGTCGGGGGTCACGAAGCCGTACCCCTTGGTCGAGTTGAACCACTTCACCGTTCCTTCGGCCATGTTGATGCCTCATTCCCACGCATGAATCGGACTTGCGGAGACGAAGCGTCAACCGACAACGGCGAACGGCCCTGCGTGACCCAACCGAACGCTCCCAGGACATTAGCAAGAGGACGGCGACGGCAACGGGAATGGCCCGATTCCACCCCAGAACCAGGGCTGTCGCGCCACACCCCCGCGGTAGCGTCTGCCGGTGGGCTCGGCGATGTCGGAGGCAGCGGACGAGCTGACCTCGGCCATGGGCGCCGTGGCCGCCTCGCTGCCCGGAGGCGGAGAGGAACGCCCCGGTCAGCTGGCCATGGCCCGGGCGGTGGCTCGTGCCTTGTCGCGCGAGCGGCACCTAGTGGTGCAAGCAGGAACGGGCACCGGGAAGTCCCTCGCCTACCTCCTGCCGTTGGTGTTGTCGGGCAGAAAAGCGGTGGTGGCCACCGCCACCAAGAATCTCCAGGACCAGCTGGCCGGGAAGGACCTCCCGCAGATTGCCGACGCGCTGGGGGCCCGGCGCCGGGTCCGTTTCGCCGTGTTGAAGGGCCGCGCCAACTACCTGTGCCGCCAGCGCGTCTCCGAGCTGCACCGCCAGGGGGACGGCGGCTCCGAAGAGGTGGCGCTGTTCGAGCCGGTCGATACCACTTCGGAAGGTGACGAGGACGGCCGGCGTTCCGGCTGGGACGCCGCCCTTGACGGCGAGGAGCCGGTGGGCGGTGTCGCCGACCAGCTTCGTCGCCTGGTGAACTGGGCGGAGGCCACCCACACCGGCGATCGGGCTGACCTTTCCTTCGAGCCGCACCGGCGCGCCTGGGCGTCGGTGTCGGTCACGGCCCGGGAGTGCCCAGGCGCCTTCCGCTGCCCGTCGGGACCCGACTGCTTCACCGAGCTGGCCCGAGCCCGAGCCTCCGCCGCCGATGTAGTTGTGGTCAATACCCATCTGTACGCCGCCCATTTGGCGAGCGGCGGTGCCGTGCTGCCCGAGCACGACGTGGTCGTGTTCGACGAGGCGCACGCCGTGGAAGACGTCATGACCGACGGTCTCGGGCTCGAGCTCTCGCCCGGGCGTCTGCGCGCCGCTGTCGTGTCGGCGCGGGGGTTGCTCGGTCCCGATCACACCCAGGTGCTCGACGGAGTGACCGATTGCGCGGCACGGCTCGATGTCGTTCTCGAGGCGCTCGTGGGCCAACGCGTGCTTCGCGCCGAGGGCGCGCCCGGCGACAAGCTCACCGCCGTGCTGGAGCTGACCGCCGGCCGGGTGGGTGCCCTGCTCGGCGCCCTGCGACGCACGTCCACCAGCGACATCGACACAGACGCCGACGCGCCTGACAGGGCGGCGCGGCGAGCTCGTGCCGTCCTCTCCTGCTCACACCTCCTCGAGGACCTGGCTGCCCTGGCGGAGCTGGGAACCGAGCGGGTGGCGTGGGTGGAGGCGTCCGGACCGGGAAGCCGGTGGCGCACGCTGCGGGCGGCACCGGTGGACGTGGGACAGATCCTGTCGGAGAAGCTGTGGCCCACCGTCACCGGGGTGCTCACCTCTGCCACGGTGCCACCGCTCCTCACTCGGCACCTCGGGCTCCCTGGCGGCGACTCTGACCAGGTGGACGTGGGCAGCCCCTTCCCCTATGCCACCAACGCCCTGCTGTACTGCGCGGCCACCTTGCCCGATCGGCGCAGTGTCGATGCCGAGCCGGCACTGCACGCCGAGCTGCGCTCCCTCATGGAAGCGGCCGGCGGCCGGACGCTGGCGCTCTTCACGAGCTGGCGGGCCATGCACCGAGCGCTCGATGCGCTTCGTCCCCTCATGGGCTTTCCGCTCCTCGGCCAGGGGGACCTGCCCAAAGGGGCGTTGCTGCGCGCCTTCACCGATGACGAGGCGGCCTGTCTGTTCGCCACCATGTCGTTCTGGCAGGGCATCGACGTCCCCGGGCGCAGCCTGAGCCTGGTGGCGGTGGACCGGCTCCCCTTTCCCCGGCCCGACGACCCGTTGCTCGACGCCCGGCGCGAGCGGGCCGGAGAGGCCGCCTTTCGGGAGGTCGACCTTCCCAGAGCAGCGACGCTTCTCGCTCAGGGGGCGGGCCGCCTCATCCGCTCGTCGACCGATTGCGGGGTGGTGGCCGTGCTCGATCGCCGTTTGGCCACCGCTGGCTATGGCCGGCAGCTTCGGGCCGGGCTGCCGCCCATGCGCTTCACCACCGATCGCCGGGTGGCACTCGACTTCCTGTCGCGGGTCACCACCGGCAGCGACCGGCCCGTTCAGTAGCCCAGCCGCTCGATGACGTCGCTTCGTTGCTGCCAGTGCTTGTCGACGCGCACGTGCAGCTCGATGAAGGCGCCCGGAGGCAGCTGCGCTCGCACCGCCGTGCCCACCTCTTTGAGAATGCCGCCGGCTCGGCCGATGACGATCCCCTTCTGCGAGTCGCGCTCCACCACGATGTCGACCCGGATGCGGGGCCATTCCCATTCCGTCACACGGCAGGCGATGGCATGGGGCAGCTCCTCGTGCACCCGGGCCAGCAGTTGTTCGCGCACCAACTCAGCCACCCAGAAGTGTTCGGGAACGTCGCTCACCATGTCCTCGGGGAAATAACGGGGCCCGGGCGGCAACAGGTCGAGGACGGCCCCCACCAGAGCGTCAACACCGTCGCCCGTGGTGGCGGACAGCGGGAAGTACTCGGCGTCGGCACCGGCTGCCTCGACCACTTCACTAGCCTCGGCCAGGCGCTCGAGCACCTGCGCCGGCGAGGCGCGGTCGACCTTGTTGACCGCCACCAGCACGGGCGGGGCGCCGCCTGGCTCGGCCATCTCGCCGTCCTCGTCGCCGGGCCCCCGATCTCGGACCGGTCCCCGCTCGGCAACTGCCCGCGCCAGCACCATACGGTCGCCCGGACCGACCGGTTCGGTGGCGTCCAGCACGGCGAGAACCACGTCGACGTCTTCGAGGGCGTCGCCCACGTGCTCGTTGAGCCGGCGGCCCAGCTCGGTCTTCGGACGATGGAGCCCGGGGGTGTCCACGAACACCGCTTGACTATGCGGGCCGTGCAGCACACCGCGCACCGACCGCCGTGTGGTGTTGGGGCGCGGCGAGGTGATCGTCACCTTCTGCCCCAGGATGCGGTTGACGAGCGTCGACTTGCCGACATTGGGGCGCCCGACCACGGCCACGAACCCGGACCGATGCTCACCGGCATCGCCGACCGACCCTGGCGAGGAGTCGCGGTCGCCGTCCACCGGTGTCAGCTCCCTGGATCGGAGGCGAGCGGGAGCTCGGGCTGCGGGGTGGGCCGGCGCACCGACGCCCGGATGCGCCCGATGCGGTTCCCCTGCACCCGTTCCGCCACGAGGTGGACGCCGTCGACGTCGACCGACTCGCCTTGGAGCGGCACCCGGCCGAGGAGGTTGTAAAGCAGTCCGCCGACCGTGTCCCAGTCCCCCTCCGGGAGCTCAGCGTCGAGCACATCGTTGAGCTCGTCCACGGCCAGGCGGGCCGACACCGACACCTCACCCTCGCCCACGCTCTCGATGGGCGGCTCTTCCACGTCGTACTCGTCGACGATCTCCCCCACGAGCTCTTCGATGAGATCCTCCAGGGTCACCAAGCCGGCGGTGCCGCCGTACTCGTCGACCACGATGGCCAGGTGATACTTGCGCTCTTGCATCTCGCGCATGAGCCTCGACACCCGCTTGGTCTCAGGCACGAAGTGGGCAGGGCGGACGTAGCTGCCCACCGAGTCGTCGCCGTGGCCCTCCCGCTCGGCCCGGATGAGGTCCTTGGCGTAGGCCACACCCAGGATGTCGTCGACATTGCCGTTGTGCACGGGCAGGCGCGAGTAGCCGGCGCTCATGGCCGAGCCGAGCGCCTCCGATACCGTGCGATGTTCGTCCACCGTGACCATGTCGGGGCGCGGGCGCATGACCTCGCGGACGATGGTGTCGCCGAAGTCGATGATCGAGTGGATGAGGGCGCGCTCTTCGGTCTCGATGACCTCGTCCTCCATGGCCACGTCGGCCATGGCCAGCAGCTCGGACTCGCTCACGCTCGTGCCCTTGGCTCTCGTCCCCAACACCAGGTCAGCCAAACCGATGAGCGCACCGGACAGCACGCGCACGGGGGGGAACCGCACGATGGCGGTCACCACGGGGGCCGTCGCCAGGGCGGCGCGCTCGTGGTTCTGCACGGCCCAGTTCTTCGGGAGGGCCTCGGCCAGGACGAAGATCACCACCACTTCGAACACCGCTGCGGCCGCCACTCCGAGGCCGCCGAACCACCGGTCGGCCAGGATGCCGACCAGCGTGGCGCTCACCAGCTGGCACACGAGCACGAGCAGGAGGACGGGGTTCAAGAAGGCGCCTGGGTCCTCCACGAGGCGCACCAGTTGCTTCGAGCCGCGACGCCCATCGTCCTCGAGGGCCAAGGCCTTGACCCGGCTCGTCCTGGTGAGGCTGGTCTCGGCCAGCGCCAGCCCGGCCGACACGGCGATGAGCAGCACCGCCACGGCCAAGAGGATCCAGTCGGATCCCCGCACGACGCCGGCCATCATCGCTGTTCGTCCCCCGCGATCGTCAGCTGGGCGGGCGCCACAGGCGCGCCAGCAACTCCCGCTCCCGCTGCTCCATCTCCTCGGCCTCCACCGACTCGACGTGGTCCATACCCAGCAGGTGCAACAACCCGTGGACGACCAGCAACGCCACCTCGTCTTCCACGCTGACACCGTGCTCTTCTGCGTTACGAGAGGCGACCGCCGGGCACACCACCACGTCGCCGAGCAGCACCGGCAGCGCCTCGTCCTCCGACGCCAGGGGGCCGCCCGGCCCTGTCCCGCCTTCGTCCGGCGAGCGGCCACCGGACACCGGCTCCTCGTCGATGGGAAAAGCCAGCACGTCGGTGGGGCCGCTCGTACCGAGGAAGCGCTCGTGCAGCTCGGCGATGGTGGCCTCGTCCACGAAGAGCACCGAAACCTCCACGTCGTCGCGTACCCCTTGGGCATCGAGCACGCCGCGGGCCAAGTCTCCCCACCGGGGAAGGTCCATGTCGTGCGCCGACTGCTCGTCGGCGACGAAGACGTCGGCGGCCACGGGCAACGAGGGAGTCAGCGGCCCCGCGCCGCCGCCCGGCGGCGGGCCCGGTTGCCGGCAGAGCCGTTGGCAACCGGAGCGGGGGCGCTCTCGGCCGCCTCGTAGGCGGACACGATGTCGGCGACGATGCGGGCACGCACGACGTCGTGCCGGGTCAGGTGCACGAACGCCACGCCGGTGACTTCGCCGAGCACGTCCTCCAGGCCGGGCAGGCCCGAACGCGCTCCCGGAACGTCGATCTGGGTGACGTCGCCGGTGACGACTACCTTGGAACCGAAGCCGATGCGGGTGAGGAACATCTTCATCTGCTCGGGCGTGGTGTTCTGCGCCTCGTCCAGGATGATGAAGCTCCGGTTCAACGTGCGTCCCCGCATGAAGGCGAGCGGCGCCACTTCCACGGTGCCGCGCTCGAGAAGGCGCTGGGCGCCTTCGGGACCCATGAGGTCGTACAGGGCGTCGTAGAGGGGACGGAGATAGGGATCGACCTTGGCCATGATGTCGCCCGGCAGGAAGCCCAGGCGTTCCCCCGCCTCCACAGCCGGCCTGGTCAGGATGATGCGTTCGACCTCACGCGCCTGCAGGGCCTGCACGGCCAGGGCGACGGCGAGGTACGACTTACCGGTGCCGGCCGGCCCGATGCCGAAGGTCACCACGTTGCCCAGGATGGCGTCGGTGTAACGCTTCTGACCGGCGGTCTTCGGCCGAACGGTCCGTCCCCGCGCCGAGCGCAGGACCTCGGTGGTGAGCACGTCCGTGGGCCGCACGTCGTCCTTCACCATGGCGACGGTGCGCCTGACGTCGGACGCATCGAGGCCCTGGCCTTGCTCGAGCAGCATCACCAGCTCGTCGAAGAGCCGTCCCACCCGCTCGGCGTCGTCGCCTTCGATGGTGATCTCGTTGCCGCGCACCACGATGCGGGCCCCACCGAACGCCTCCTCGATGATCCGCAGCAACTCGTCCCGCTGGCCGAGCAGACCCACCATGAGGTGGTTGCCGGGGACGAGGATCTTGACCTGGGTCGGCGACACTGGCGTTCTCTCCCGAGCGTACCAGGGGGCTCGTGCCAAACCCCTCAGCCCCGGACGGGCCTCGGTCGCGAACGAGCCGGCAACCCCGAAGGCCGTCAGCCCGGAGGCCACGCGAGGCGCCGGCCGCCCAGCACGTGCACGTGAAGATGCGGGACGCTGTTCAAGGCGTCGTCGCCGACGTTGAGCACCAGTCGGTATCCGCCGTCTGCGACGCCCAGCTCCTGGGCCACCCGGCGGGCGGTCACGAGCAAGTCGGCGACGACCTCGGCGTCCTCGTGGGTGACGGTGGCCGCGTTCTCGAGGTGGCGACGCGGAACTACGAGCACGTGCACCGGAGCTTGCGGGTTCACGTCGCGGAACGCCACCGCTCGATCGCTCGTCAGCACGATGTCCGCCGGCACCTCACCGGACACGATGCGACAGAAGATGCAGTCCGCTGCCGTCGTCACCCGTCGCCGTCCACACCGGGGGTGCGCTCCACGGCTGGTCCTTTCAACTCGGGGTAGAGATGCTCCAAGCTGCCCGGCGCGATGCGGCAGGACTCGATGAACCGCTCCACGTCGTCGGCCTTCAGGCGGATGACGCGACCGAACTTGTAGGCGGCCAGGGACCCCTCGTCGATGAAGCGGTACAGGCTGCGCAGCGTGACACCCAGGTGTTGTGCCGCCTCCTTGGTGCTCATCCAGCGGATCTGCTCGCTCACCACTCCTCCGGGAAGAGCCCGTCGACAGCCGCTTCCGATGGTACCGGTCGGGTGCGCGGCCCCCCGCCCCGCCACCAAGGCACCGGCGGCGGCACACGTCGCTCGGACGCGTGCGGCGTGAAGCGCAGGGCCCGTCTCGGGGTCAGCCGGTGACGCGCAAGCCGAGTTCGTCGAGCCGCCTGCTCATGGCGTCGGGGGTCACCCCGAACAAGCAGGCGATGGCGCGCAAGTCCTCGGCCCGGATGGTGATCATGCGCCCGTTGAAGTCCTGGCGCTGCACCTGGATCATGCTGAGAAACCGGCGAAGCAGGTCGCGCTCGGGACCGCTCACCGAGTTGAGCTTGGTGAGGTCGATCGTGACCTTTTCGTGACCGTCCCAAGGACGGAGGGCACGGCGGGCCCGCCCGGGGCTCTCGCCGTTGGTGGGACCGCTCTGGGTCTCCCGGTCGCCGGCCGGTCCCCACCGGTTGGCGTCGTCGTCCTGCGGGAGCAGCTGGTCGACGGGAACGTCGTACAGCTTGGCGAGGCGCTGCAATCGAGGCACCGAGATGGCTCGCTCACCACGCTCGTAGGCGCCCAGCACCGACGCCTTGAACTCCTGGTCGGACATGGCCTCGACAGCCTGCAGCGACAGGCGCATCTGCTTGCGCACGGCGCGCAGCCGAGACCCCACCGCCCGGGCGTACGCCGCTCGTGCCGATTCTTCCTGCTCATCCTCGTCCGACACGACCGGCGGATTCACCATGACCATTCAGATCCTCGCTTGCCTGTGCCCGTCCACGGGCCGCCACCCTCGGGTACTCCAGGGGTCGGCGCCTCCGCCACTGTTGGCGGTCGTCCTAGGCTGACCGGGTCCCCTGTCGCAGTCTTGCTCACTCAGCGTGGTGATTGCAAGGAGCTGAGGAAGATTTTTGGCCCTTCAGCTCCTCACAGCCAGGAATTTCTCAACGGCAACCCTACCGGCAGTCCTGCTTGCCGTCTTCAGGAAGGCCGGACCACGCCGTCGCGGAGGGCGCACAGCAGGGTTCCGGCCGCCACTGCCGCCGTCTCGGCCCGCAGCACTCTCGGGCCCAGACCCACGAGCGGCGTCCCGTCCGCCCGCTCGTCCTCCCCCCACCCACCCTCGGGCCCGACCGCCAGGCACCGGACCGCTCCGTCCGGCGGACCACTCCCGAGATGGGCCAGGGCCAGGCGTTCGGGAGCAACCTCCCTCGCCATGGTCGCCACATCCCACACCCCGTCCAGGGCGGGAAGCCGGGCGCGGCGGCTCTGGGCGGCAGCCTCCCGGGCCACACGGCGCAGGCGTTCGAGGGCGTTCGTGGCCCGGTCGCCCTCCCACCGGACCACGCTGCGAGCGGAGCGAAGCACCACCATGCGGTCCACCCCGAGCTCGGTGAGCTTCTGCACCACCCACTCCGGCCGTTCGCCCTTCACCGGCACGAAGCCGACGGCCACCGGCGCCCCGGGAGGTGGCTCGACTCGCACCGGCCCGTCCGGGGTCAACGCGGCGCTGTCGCCTGGTCCGGTGACGAAGCGGCACAGCCGCCAGGCGCCGGCGCCGTCGGCGGCGACCACCGCCTCGCCGGGGCGCAGACGCAGAACCCGGCGCAGATGGTGGAGGTCCTCATGGGCGGGCGCCGGGGTGTCCAGGTTGTCGACGAACACTTGGGCGGCAGCCCCGGCCGCGGCCGGGCTCGCCGGGAGGTCGCCGCTCACGTCGTGCACGACCGGGTTGGCCCGCTCGCCGAACCGGACGCCGACAGCCCGCTGCCCCGGGGGCCGCTCTCGAGGACGCCCGCTACCCGAACGCCGAGCGCAGGCGGGAGAGCAGGCCTTCTTCGGGGGCGGCGACCTCCTCGCCCCGTTCCACGGCGAGACGGCGTAGCAGCTCCTCCTGCTCCTTCGTGAGGTCCTTCGGGGTCTCGACGGCGACGTGCACGAGGAGGTCACCTCGTCCTCGACCACGCACGTGCGGCACGCCGCGCCCGCGCAGGCGCACCACCGCACCGCTCTGGGTGCCCGGGGCGACGGCAATCTGCTCGGCGCCGTCGAGGGTCTCGAACTCGACCGTGGCGCCCAGGGAGGCCTGGGTCATGGACACGGGCAACAGGGCCTCGAGATCGTCGCCGCTCCGGCTGAAGCGCTCGTCAGGACGCACCGCCAGGTGCACGTACAGGTCGCCGGCGGGCCCACCTCGCGGCCCTGCCGGCCCCCGGCCCGTCAGCCGCAGCGTCGATCCCTGGTCCACGCCGGCCGGCACCTCGACCGTGAAGGACCGCCGCTGGAGCCGCCGGCCTTCGCCCGAGCAGTCGGGACAGGGGCTGGCGATGTGCTCGCCGAGGCCCCGACACCGGGAGCAGGCCACGGCCGTGACCACCTGGCCGAGGATCGACTGGCGCACCCGGCGCAGCTCACCGCTGCCCTGACAGTCCGGGCAGCGGACCGCAGTGGTGCCGGGCCGGGCGCCCGAGCCGGCGCAGGCGCCACACGAGGCGTACTGCTCGACGGTGACCTCCCGCTCGGCACCGAAGACGGCCTGGCGGAGGTCCAGCTCGAGGACCACCTCGGCGTCGGCGCCCCGCAGCGGACCGGGGTGGCGGGGAGCACCGGTGGCTCCACCGAAGAAGGCGTCGAAGATGTCGCCGAGGCCGCCGCCGAAGAAGGCGTCGCCCATGCCGCCCACGGGGGCCTCCACCCCCTCGGGACCGAAGCGGTCGTACCGGGCCCGGCGCTCCGGGTCGCGCAACACCTCGTAGGCACGCGACACCTCCTTGAAGCGCGCTTCGGACTCGGCGTTGCCGCCGGTGCTGTCGGGGTGCAGCTCGCGCGCCTTGCGCCGGTAGGCGCGTTTGATCTCGTCGTCGGTGGCGTCGGGACGCACGCCGAGGAGGGCGTAGTAATCAGCGGCCACCGCGACCTCCGCCCGCGCCCGAGCCGCCCTGGCCGCTTTCAGTGCCCCGGCCTCCGCCGGCACCGCTCAGCCGATCGCTCAGCTGCTCGCCCACCACCCGCACCGCCGCCAGGGCCCGCGGGTAGTTCATGCGGGTGGGGCCGACCACCCCGATGGTGCCGACCGGCTCGCCCTCGATCGCCAGCGACGACACCACGAGCGCGCACGATGCCAGAGGCTCGAACCCGTGCTCGGTGCCGATGGCGACCGACAAGCCGCGGTCGAGGATCTGCTCGATGAGCTCCACCACCACCAGCTGCTGCTCGAGGATGGAGAGTACGGAGCGAACGGTGTCCATGGCGTCGAAGGCAGCCGCCATGCGCGACGACCCGCCCACGAAGACGTGCTCGTGCTCCTCGGGGCCCGCCAGCTCGGTCAGCGTCGCCGTCGCCCGGCGCAGCATCTCGTCTTCGCCGGCCACGGCGAGCTGGGCCCCCGCCTCTGACAGCGTGCGGCCCCGCAGCGCCGAGGTGAGGTGGTTGGCCACCGAGACCAGCATGGCGTCGTCGACCCCTTCGGGCAGCTCGACCGTGCGCTTCTCGACGGAACCGTCTGAGAGCACCACGACGAGCAGCGCCAGCAGGTTGCCCAGGTCCACCAACTGCACGGAGCGCACCGTGGCCGTGTCGTGGGTGGGGCCCACCACGACGCCGGCGTAGTCGGTCAAATCGGCGAGCAGCCCACTCGTGCGGCCGAGAAGATCCTCGAACTCGCCGTGCACGTGCCGGAAGAACTGCCGGACCTGCTGGCGCTGATCCGGGCCCAACGAGCCTTGGCGGCCGAGGTGGTCGACGAAGAAGCGATAGCCCTTGTCGCTGGGAATGCGCCCGGCGCTCGTGTGGGGCTGGATCAGATAGCCGTCGCGCTCGAGCATGGCCATGTCGGCGCGGACCGTGGCCGACGACACCTCGATGCCGGGGCTGCCGGTGACGTGGCCCGATCCCACAGGCTGGGCCGACTCGATGTACTCGGCCACCACCGCCTTCAAGATGGCGGCCTTGCGGTCGTCGAGCTCCTCCCCGGCATCGTCGTGCGCGTCCTCTCCGGCGGCCCCGCCCGCCGGGCTCGGGCCGCCCGAGGACGCGCCGCGCCCGTGGTCCGGACGTCTACGGGAGGTTGATCGCGCTCGGGGCATGGCCGCTCTAGCAGTCGATTGTACCGAGTGCCAGCCGCGTCGGCCCTGTTCTGCTGCAGGGACTGGGCGCCTCACGGAGCCCGTTCTGTGGCCCCGGTCTCGGCCGACGCGCCGGTCTGGGCCGACTCGCCGGTCTCGGCCCACTCTCCCGTGACGACAGGCACGCCGGTGCCGGCGGGCCGCGGTGGCCGGCGGCGACGGGTGGCCGAGCGGCGCGCCTGCTCGGCGGCCCGTACCCGGGGGAGCACACGCAGCACGTAAAAGGCCGACAACCCGCCGCACACGGCGATCACCGCCAGCGGGGCGGGGTTGAAATGGTTGCCGACCGAGACGCTGGCCACCACGGCGAGCAAGCCGAACACGACGATGCCCACGACTCCGAGGGTGCGCGCACCGACGAGGCGGAACGGGCGGTGCTCGTGGGGCAGCCGGCCCCTGAGTCGCACCACGCAAGTGGCGGCGACGGCGTAGATCATGGCCTCGAGAGCGGCACCAGTGGCCACGAGCACCTGCCAGGAATGACTGGCCGCCACCACCAGCGCCACCACGAGCGACCCTGCGCCCAGCGCCACGACGGGAACCCAGGGGACGGCCCGGTCGTTCAGGGCGGCAAGAGGCCGGGGCAGGCTGCCTTCTCGAGCGGTGGCGTACACGAAGCGCGAGGCGGTGATGAACCCGCCGTTGAAGGTGTTGAGGGCCGTGACGGCAGTGACGCCGGCCATGAACCACAGCCCGGCACGGCCGAAGGCTGCTCGCCCCAGGTACAGCTGCGGGTAGGCCGAGCCCAGTTGGTGATGGGTGAGCACGTGGCTCATCGAGATGGTGACCAGGGCGCACACGACGAAGAGCAGGCCGACGGCGATGAGCATGCCGCGGTGCACGTGCTCGGGACGGCGCACCTCTTCGGCGTTGGTGGTGACCCACTCGAAGGCGCTGTAGAGGAAGACGCCGAGCGCCACAGCCTCGATCAGGTCGGTGCCGTGGTGGCCGTGCAGCGGCGACAGCGGGAAGCGCAGGGCGGCACGGCTGCGGAGCACTGCCGCGGCGGCGATCACCGTGGTGGCGACGAGCACGGTGTACGTGGCCACGTCCTGCACGCTGCCCGCCACCTTGATGCCGCGGAGGTTGGCGGCGACGGCCAGGGCGAGGAGCACGAGGATCCACAACCCGGCGGTCCACGACGCTTCCCCCAGCACCTGGCTGATGGCCGATCCCACGATGAAGGCGTCGGCGGCGATCACGAGCACGATCGTGGTCATGTAGGTGAACGTGATGGTGAGCGCGGCGCGGTCGTCCATGGACCGCTTCATGTAGAGGCGAATGGCGGCCGCCGTGGGGAACATGCCGTTCAGCTCGCCGAAGAACCCCCACGCCAGGAGCGCCAACAGCCCGGCCACCGCCACGGCGATCCACGCCGAGTCGCCGGCCACGTACACCACGAGCCCGGCGGCTGCGAGGTACTCGAGCGCGGCGAAGGCGAGCCCGGTCGAGGTCGACACCGCCGTACGCAGACCCATGGCCCGGCGCAGCGCGGCGTTGCCGGTGGCGGGCTCGGTCACCATGACTCGTGCACCGTGGCTGGGCTCAGCGTGTGTTCGCTGACGGACGCCGAGCTCACTGGTCGAGGAACGCCACCATCGACATGGCGTCGAGGCGCATGACGTCCTCCTGGGACCCGGCCAGCACGATCTCGCCCGACATGTACTTCTCGGACGGGTTGAGGTCGCCCCAGAAGAGGTCGGCGAAGTCCTCGGACGTGGCCGTGACCACCATGTCGGGCTCCCCCGCCGCACCGATGCCGAGCGGACCGATGCTCTGGTCGCGGACCTCGATGGTGAATTGCTCGCTCGAGTCGCTGGTGCGCAGGTGCACGACGCGGTCCCAGCCCCGCAACATCCGCTTGAGCCGCTCGTTGGCGTTGCACCGCTCCCGCCACTCGGCGAAGGCCTCGGCGATCTCTTCGGTGGTGGCCACGTCCCGCCTCCTCGCCTCGGGCACGCCTGTCAGCGGGCCATTACGGCGAGGACCTCGTCGGCCGCTCGCTCCCCGGAGGAGAGCGCCCCGTCGATATATCCGCACCAGCGGGTGGCCGTCTCGGTGCCGGCCCAGTGCACGGCCCCCACCGGCTGGCGCAGCGCCTGGCCGCAACCGGTCAACAGGCCCGGAGTGAATACGGCCACCGGCCCGCCGGCGGTGAAGGGCTCGGCACACCAGCGCTGCACCACCAGCTCGACCGGTGAACCGACCCTGGGGCCGAAGGCGCGGACCAGATCCTCGAGCACCAAGGCGCGCACCTCCTCGGCCGGCCGGTCGTCGAGCTGCCGGCACTCGTTGCCGGCCACGAAGCCCACAAGGACCCCGTGCGAGGCGTCGGCCGGGCTGTCGTCGAAGGTGATGCGCAGCGCGCCGGTGTCGGCCACGAGCTGTCCGTTCAGACCTTCGTCCCGCCAGAACGGTGCGTCGTAGACGGCGTGCACCTTGGTGACCGCCCCCATCGGCGCGTGCATGGACAGCTGGGTGCGTGCCGCCGGCAGCGCCGGTGCCCATTCGAAGCGGGCCGACAGCGCCGGCGGCATGGCCACGATGGCCCGGCGGGCCCGTATCGCCGTGGCACCACCAGCACCGGAAGCACTCGCCGCGTCCTCGACGACGACGACCGCCCAGTCGTCGCCGTACTCGAGACGGCGCACCGGCGAGGACAGAAGGAGGCGCCCTTCGAGCTCGGCGGCGAGGGCCAGCGCCATCTGCTGGGCGCCGCCCTCGAAGCGGCGTTCCTGTGCACCGCCGGTGGTCCGGGCCAGGTTCATGAGGCCACCCCCGGCGTGCAGATAGAACAGCGCGAACAGAAGCGACATCTCGCCGGGCTCGGCGCCGAACACCCCTTCTGTGGCCACGTCGATCATCTGCCGGGCAGCGGGGCTCTTCAGATGGTCGGTGAGCCAGCTTCCGAGGGTCTGTTCGTCCCAGGCGGTGGCGTCGGGGGCCGACCAGGGCGCGTCGAGGGGCACCTGCTGGGCGGTTAGGTCGAGATCGAAGATGGCCTCCACACCTTCTGCAGCCGCAGCCGAGTCCGAGGTGGGGATGAGGCCCGCGTAGGTGGCGCGCCTCCCCTGGCGCAGCTCCACCCCGGCGCCCGTGGTGAAGGTCGGAAAGGTGCTGACGCCCAGCTCCGCCGCCAGGGCCTCGAGGTGGTCCTGTCCCGGCCCCACCCACTGGCCGCCGTGGTCGACGACGGCGCCGCTCGGGAGGGTCTCGGTCCACACCCGGCCGCCCACCCGGGGGCGGGCTTCGACCACGAGGACGTCGGCGCCCAGGCGGTGCAGCCGTCGCGCCGCGCTCAGCCCGGCGTAGCCGGCCCCGACGACGACCACCTCGCACTGCCTGTCCGCTGTGGCCACATCGTCCTCCCCGCCGTCAGTCTGTCTCCGCCCGAGTCAGTCTCTCCGCCATCAATCTCGGCCGTCAGTCCTCGAGCCGGAGCGCCGAGATGAAGGCCTCCTGGGGAACCTCGACTCTGCCGATGGCCTTCATCTTCTTCTTCCCCTCCTTCTGCCGCTCGAGGAGCTTGCGCTTGCGGGTGATGTCGCCGCCGTAGCACTTGGCCAGCACGTCCTTGCGCTTGGCCTTCACCGTCTCACGGGCGATGATGCGTCCCCCTACGGCCGCTTGGATCGGAACGTCGAAGAGCTGGCGAGGGATGAGCTCGCGCAGCTTCTCGGTCATGCGCCGCCCGTAGGCCTCGGCCTGGGCCCGGTGCACCACGGTCGAGAAGGCGTCCACCGGGATGTGGTTGATGAGCACGTCGACCTTCACCAGGTTGGCGCTCTCGTAGCCCTCCGGCTCGTAGTCGAGGCTGGCGTACCCCTTGGTGCGGCTCTTCAGCTGATCGAAGAAGTCCACCACAACCTCGGCCAGCGGGATCCGGTACACGAGCTCCATCCGTTCCGGCGACAGGTACTCCATCCGCTCGAGCTCGCCGCGGCGCGACTGGCACAGGTCCATCACGGTGCCGATGTACTCGGCGGGCACGATGAGCGTGGCGCGCAGCATGGGCTCGTCGATGTGGTCCAGCTTGCTCGGCTCCGGCATCTCGCTGGGGTTGTCGAAGCGCACCGTCTCGCCGTCGGCGAGCACGGCCACGTAAGCGACCGACGGAGCCGTGGCGATGAGCGACAGGTCGAACTCCCGCTCCAGTCGCTCGCGCACGATCTCCATGTGGAGCAGGCCGAGAAAGCCGCACCGGAAGCCGAAGCCGAGGGCGCCCGAGGACTCCGGTTCGAAGGTGAAGCTCGAGTCGTTTAGCCGCAGGCGCTCGAGCGCTTCGCGCAGCTCCGGCAGTTGGTCGCCGTCGATCGGGTACAACCCGCAGAACACCATCGGCTTGGGGTCGCGGTATCCGGCCAGCGCTTCGGCGGCCGGCCGGGCGGCGTCGGTCACCGTCTCGCCCGAGCGAGCCTGGGACAGGTCCTTGATCCCGGCGATCAGATACCCCACTTCCCCGGGTCCGAGCTCGCCCACCGGCGTGACCACCGGGGTGCGCACACCGATCTCCTCGGTGTCCTGGACCGTGCCCGCTTGCATGAACCGCAGTCGTGCTCCCGAGCGCAGCGTCCCGTCGAACACCCGCACCGAGCTCACGACCCCCCGGTACTGGTCGTAGGCAGAATCGAAGATGAGCGCCCGCAGCGCCTCGTCCCGGTCGCCGGTCGGCGCCGGCACGCGCTCGACGATGGCGTCGAGGAGCTCTGCCACGCCCTGGCCGGTCTTGGCCGAGATATGGAGGATGGCGGCGGTGTCGATCCCGAGCACCTGCTCGATCTCGGAGGCGGCACGCACCGGGTCGGCAGCGGGGAGGTCGATCTTGTTGAGGACGGCCACGATCTCGAGGTCGTGTTCGATGGCCTGATAGGCGGTGGCCAGTGTCTGGGCCTGGATGCCCTGGGAGGCGTCGACGAGCAGCACGGCACCCTCGCATGCGGCCAGGGAACGGCTCACCTCGTAGCCGAAGTCGACGTGGCCGGGGGTGTCGATCAGGTGCAGGACGTGGTCGCGCCACGTGACGCGGACGTTCTGGGCCTTGATGGTGATGCCCCGCTCCCGCTCGATGTCCATCGAGTCGAGGTACTGCTCGCGCATGAGGCGGGGGTCCACCGCGTCGGTGAGCTCGAGGATGCGGTCGGACAGCGTCGACTTGCCGTGGTCGACATGGCTGATGATGGAGAAATTGCGTATGCGGCCAGGGTCGATCACGGCCCTCCGAGCGTACCGGCGGGGTGCGGATGGCCCCGCCCGGCTGGTAACCTCTTCGGCTTCATGGCCAACATCAAGAGCCAGATCAAGCGCAACCGCCAGAACGAGCGTCGCCGTCTGCGCAACAAGTCGGTCCGCTCGGAGATGCGCACGCGCACCAAGCGAGCCCTGGGCGCCGTCGAGGCGGGCGACGAGGGCGCACCGGAGCTGCTGCAGGCCGCCATCAGGCGTATCGACCGCGCCGCGGCCAAGGGCGTCATCCACAAGAACCAGGCAGCCAACCGCAAGTCGCGTCTCATGCGCCGGGCCCAGGGCCAGGCAGTCGGCGAGTAGCCGACCCCACGACATAGAGCGGTCCCGGTGACCCTCGCCGCCATCTCGGTGGGCCCGGTCGTTCTGGTGATCGGGCTGGTCTCGCTCGTCTTCGCCATCGTGGTCATCGTCGACATGGCGCGTCGCCCCGGGTGGCAGTGGACGCAAGCCCGCTCCAACAAGGCGCTATGGCTGACGCTCGAGATCCTGTGCCTGATCCTGCTCGGCCTGGTCTCGATCGTGGTGGGGATCCTCTACTTCTCGATCGTGCGTCCCCGGCTGGTGGCGGCCGAACGCCAGGGCGTGGCCCCCTGGCAGGGACCCTCCGGGTGGCCGCCATCCGGCGGCTGGCTGGGCCCCCCGGGCGACCCCGGCCAAGCCCCGCCGCCCAGCGTGCACTGGCCACAGCAGCCGGGAGATGCGCAGTCGTGGCCGGGCCAGGCCGGCCCGCCCGGCGCCTACCCGCCCCCGTCACCGCAGCCCGAGGAGCCAACGGCCAAGGAGGAGGGCGGCCCGCCCCGCTATCCCGGCGAGGGCCCGCCGCCGTACCCAGGATCGACGCCCGCCCCGCCCTACCAGAGCGGAGGCGTGCCCTACCCGCCCACTCCGCCTGTCACCGAGGCGCCGCCGTTCGGCTGGTACCCCGACCCGAGCGGTCGCCACGAGCAGCGCTACTGGGACGGGACGCGCTGGACCGAGCACGTCTCCGCTAGCGGCCAGCAGTCGAGCGACCCGCCGGCCTGAGAGGGTGGCGCCCCGCTTGGCGCCGGGACCAGCCGCGCCTGGCTGAGTGAGGCTCCTAGCGCCGGCGACCGGCGGTGGCGGGCCGAGGTCCCCGGCCACTCGAGGTGCGGCCCCGTCGCCTCGGTCCCCCTTCGGCACCAGCCGAGAGCCGGGCCAAGCGGGCGACGAGTACCTCGAGCACGGTCCGGTCGTCCAACCCGGTGCGCCCCCGCAGGTCGAGGTCGGCGTCGGCCAACAACGTGATGGCCCGCCCGATGCGGGCCGAGCCCAGCCGCCGGCCCTGCTCCATGGCCTTGCGCGCCGGGAACACGCTGCGGGCGCCGATGAGCTGTGCCGCCTCTTCCGGGGTGGTGACCGACGACCCGTCGAGGCGGAGCATGGCTTGGACGTGACGGTGCAGGACCCCCATCACCTGGAGCGGGTGCATGCTGCCGGCACTGAGCATGCGCTCCAGCGCCTCGAGCGCATCGGCGGTGTCGCCGCCGTCGATGGCGTCGGAAAGCTCCCACGGCGCCACCGATCCCGCCTCGCCCAGGAACGGGGCCAGGCGCTCCTCGTCGATGGCCGCGCCTTCCCCGTAGGCCGAGGCCAGCGCGTCGAGCAGTCCCCGCAGCCGCCCAAGGTCCTGACCGAGGTGCTCCCCCAAGGTGGCCCCTGCCCGGGCGTCCACCTTGACCGGCGCTCCCCTCAGGTGCTCGGTGATCCACTGGGCGCGAGCTCGGCCCGAGCCGGCGCTGCTGTCGACCACGGCCCCGCCCCTCTGGACGGCCGTGACCAAGGCCGATGGCAGGGCGCCGCCGCCGGCGGCCATCACGAGCACCACACCCGGGACTGGCGACTCCAGCCACGACACCATGCGCGCCGCGTCGGCGGCGACGAGCCGGCCGACGTCGCGCACCACGACCACCCGGCGGTCGACGAGAAAAGGAGGAGTGGTGAGGGCGTCCACCACGGACCCGACGTCGATGTCCTCCCCGCCGGCACCGTGCTCTTCCACGGCGGTGTCGGCCGGGCGTCCGTCGAGCACCTCCACCACGACGTCGGCAATGGCCTGGGCCACGAGAGAGGGGTCGTCGCCTCGGACGAGGTAGGCCGGTGCCGGGTCGGCTCCTTCCGCCATCACTCAGGCGGCCTCGAGCACGGCGGTCAGGACGTCGCAGGCCTGTCGGGCGGCGGCCACGTCGTGGACGCGCACGATGCGGCACCCGAGCGCCACCCCCAGAGCCAGCGCCGCCACCGAGGCGTCGGCACGGGCGTCGATGGGCAGATCGAGCGTGGTGCCCAGGAACGGCTTGTTGGACGCCGACAACAGCAGCGGGTAGCCGAGCTCGCCGAGCGCCGCAGAGTGGCGCAGCAGCTCTAGTGACTGGGCCGCGGTCTTGCCCAGGTCCAAGCCGGCGTCGACCACGATCCGCTCGGGCGGGATGCCGGCGGCACGGGCCCGCCCGGCGCGATCGGCGAGAAAGGCGGCCACGTCAGCCACCACGTCGTCGTAGTGGGGATCGGGGTCGGGGAGGCGCGGCGTCAGGCGGATGTGCGTGGCGACCACGGTGGCGCCCGCCTCCGAGGCGGCAGGGAGGTAGCCGGGGTCGGCGAAGCCGCTGATGTCGTTGCCCATCACGGCACCCGCCGCAAAGGCGGCCCGGGCCACGGCCGCCCGGGTCGTGTCGGCTGACACGGGCACGTCGAAGCGCTGGCACAGGGCGGCCACGGCCGGCACCACCCGGTCGAGCTCTTCGGTTTCGCCCACCTCCGGCCCCGGCCCTGCCTTGACGCCGCCCACGTCGAGGATGTCGGCGCCTTGGGTCACCAGCTCTTCGGCTCGGCGCAGGAGGGCATCGAGGGCGAAGGTGGCGCCGGCGTCGAAGAAGGAGTCCGGTGTGCGGTTCAAGATGCCCATGACGAGCACACTGGTGGAGAGGTCGTGGGCGCGCTCTCCCAGCACCAGTCGCACCGGCGCCGGTCCCCTCAGAAGAGGCGCGAGGCCAGCGCCTTGCGGTAGGTGCCGGCCCGAGGGTCGCCGTCCGGCAGCGTCTCGAGCAGGTCGAGGTACTCCTGGCGCGCCTGCTCGTCGTCCTTCACCCGCGGCAAGAGGGCGTCGAGCCGAGCGTCGATGCCGTCGGGGCTGACCTCGACCTGCTGGGCGGCCAGTCGCGCCTCGGCGGCGACTTGGCGGGCTTCCGCCGTCTCGGGGATGCGGGCCAGCAGCTCGAGCGCCTCAGGAGACTCGCCCTTCGAGACGAGGACACGGGCCAAGGCCACCACGGCGCCCGGGTGATCGGGCTCGAGCTCGAGCGCCTTGCGCAACGACTCCTCGTCGCCGCTCTGCACCAACAGGTCGGCTTCCGAGGGAGCGGGTGCCAGCCGGTTCACGAAATCGGTGACCTGCGCCTCGGGGAGGGCGCCGATGAAGCCGTCCACGACCTTGCGATCGCGCAACGCGTACACGGCAGGAATCGACTGCACCTGGAAGGAGCTGGCGATGCGCGGGTTCTCATCCACGTTCACCTTGACGAGCTCCACGGCGCCGTTCGTCGACTCCACCACCTTCTCCAAGATGGGACCGAGGGTGCGGCACGGACCACACCACTCTGCCCACAAGTCGACCACCACGGGGACCTGATCGGAGCGCTCCAGCACGTCGTGCTCGAAGGTGGCATCGGTGACATCGGTCACGTCGGAGACCATACCGGGCGGGCAGTAGGGTCCACGCCGTGGCGAGCAGCACCGAAGGCCTGCCGAGTGCCCAAGGCCGGGCGGGAGCGGGGGCGGGCCCCGACGGCGGAGCAGTCGAGGGCGTCGACGCCGAGCCGGTGGAGCGCTGGTTCGCAGAGCACGTCCCCCAGGCCAAGGCGCCGCTCGACTTCTCGCTCATCGCCGGCGGGCGCTCCAACCTGACCTACCAGGTGACGGACGTGAGCGGAGCTCGCTTCGCCCTGCGGCGGCCGCCGCTCAGCCACGTGCTGCCCACCGCTCACGACATGAGCCGCGAGTACCGCGTCATCACGGCGCTGGGTCCCACGGCGGTGCCGGTGCCGCACACGCTCGGGTTATGCGTGGACCCGGAGGTGAACGGCGCGCCGTTCTACGTGATGGAGTTCGTGGACGGCTACATCCTGCGCGACGCCGGCGAGACGGAAGCTGCCCTCGACGAGGACGGGCGAGCACGAGCAGGCCGGTCCTTGGCCTCCACCCTGGCCACACTGCACGGCGTGGACGTCGACGCCGTCGGCTTGTCGGATTTCGCCAAGCGCCAGGGCTATATCGAGCGACAGCTGCGTCGCTGGTACGAGCAGTTCCGCAACTCGCACGTCGAAGGTGTCGACACCGGCACAGTCGTGGGTGAGGTGCACGACCGACTGGCCGCCGACATCCCGCCGCAACAGTCGAGCTCCATCGTCCACGGGGACTTCCGCCTCGACAACACCGTGCTCGACGAGGACGGGACGGTGAAGGCCGTGCTCGACTGGGAGATCTGCACGCTCGGCGACCCTCTCGCCGACCTCGGGCTGCTCATGGTGTACTGGACGGAACCGGGCGACCAAGCGGCGCTGCTCGGGGTCACCTCCACCACACTTCCCGGTTTCCCGACCCGCGCCGAGATGTGCGCCGTCTACGCGGAGCGTTCCACGCTGAACCTGTCGAGACTCGACTTCTACGTCGCCTTCGGCTACTGGAAACTGGCCTGCATCCTCCAAGGCGTGTACGCCCGGTACGTGGGCGGGGCGGCGGCGGGCGACCGCTCCAGCGTTGACGGCTTCGCGCAGAGCGTTGTGATGCTGGCGGAGTCGGCGCTGGCACGGCTGGGCGCGTCATGACGCCCGCACCGGCGCGGTGACGCTGTACCAACGCCACCAAGGCCGATCCCCCGACCGGCCCGCCCTGGTGGTCGCCCTGGAGGGGTGGGTCGACGCCGGTCTCGGGGCCGACGGCGCCATCACGGCTCTGCTGGCGGCCGGCGCCACCGAGGCCATCGCCACCTTCGACGGCGAGGCGCTCATCGACCAGCGGGCGCGTCGTCCGATGGCACACATCTCCCACGGCGTGAACGAAGGGCTCACCTGGCCGGTGATCCAGGTACGCCTTGGCGCCGACCTGGTCGGCGCCGACGTCTGCTACCTGGTCGGTCCCGAGCCCGACTTTCGGTGGCGGACGTTCATCTCCGACGTGGTCGAACTGACCCAGGCGCTCGGGGTGCGCATGGTGGTGGGGCTCGGCGCCTTCCCGGCGCCCGCTCCCCACACCCGGCCCATCCGCCTGGCCGCCACTGCACCGCCCGAGTCGGCGGACCTGGTCCCCCAGGTCGGGGTGGTGCAAGGCGAGATCGACGTGCCCTCAGGCGTGTGGGGCGGCTTGGAACTGGCGCTCGGGCAGGTGGGCATCCCGACGGTGGGGTTGTGGGCGCGCGTGCCCCACTACGTGGCGGGGATGGCCTTTCCCGCCGCCAGCGCGGCGCTCCTCGACGGTCTGGCGGCGCTGGCCGGGCTGTCGATCGACACGGCCGCGCTGCACACCGCCGCCGACAGCTCACGCCAGCAGGTGGACGAGCTCATCGCCAAGAGCACGGAGCACAGTCAGCTCGTGCAGCAGCTCGAGCGCAACCTCGACGTCACCGAGGGCAACCCGCTCGAGGTTGGGCAGATCCCCACAGGTGACGAGCTGGCCGCCGAGCTCGAGCGCTACCTGCGCGACGATCGCACCGACGGTGGAGGCGAGGCGGGCACCGGCGGCTGAGGAGGGACCGGCGCGCTCGGGATGAACGCGGCCGGGCTAGGCGCGTGGGCCCGGCACAGTGGGAGCGGTGACGACGAGCGCCGCCGGGGTGAGCGTGCCGATGTTGCCGGAGTTGCGCAGCGCCTTGGCGTGGGCGACCAGCCACAGGCCCAACACCACCAGCACCAACATGAAGAAGAGGAACATCCCCGCCCACACGTAGCGCGGGTTGCGGGCGGGCCCGGTTTTGCTCTGGGCCTGACGGGCGAGCAGCAGGGCATCCACGGCATCCACCACCCGCCCCTCGTCGGACGGCGCTTCGGCTGCCCCCACCATGTCGGCCACGGTTGCCGCCCGTTGCACCGCCAGCACGCGCCGGGTGTACTCGTCGGCCGGCAGCTGCCCCGTCTCGAAACGCTGGAGCAGCCGCTCGAGGACGTCTTCCCGGTCCTGCTCCGACGGGATGCCACCGGCCCCCGCCAGGGCGCGTTCCTCCAGCTGAGGTTCGTCCACGGAGGAAATTGTCGGCGGCTCGGCGCGCCGTCTTGAGGCCGGGCCTCTCAGCCCCAGGTGGTACCGGCCCGGCTCGTGCCTGGCGGGAGGCTGCCGGTAGGGTCCGGGACCGTGAAGGTGGACGGTGGGCTCGGCTTCGACGCCAAGGACGCCGCCGCCACGGCCAAGCAGGTCGAAGCGGAGGGCTTCGACGGGCTGTGGTGCGCGGAGACCAGCCACGACCCCTTCTTGGCGCTCATGCTGGCCGCAGAGCACACCGAGCGGATGGAGCTGGGCACGGGCATCGCCGTCGCCTTCGCCCGCAACCCCATGAGCACGGCCATGCTCGCCAACGACCTGCAGGCCTACTCGAAGGGCCGGTTCCTCCTCGGGCTGGGCTCGCAGATCAAGCCGCACATCGAGAAGCGGTTCTCGATGCCGTGGTCGCACCCCGCCCCGCGCATGCGGGAGTACATCTCGGCCATGCGCGCCATCTGGTCGGCGTGGAACGACGGCACCAAGCTCGCCTTCCGGGGCGACTTCTACACCCACACGCTCATGCCGCCCTTCTTCGACGCCGGGCCCAATCCCTATGGGCCGCCCCAGGTGTACTTGGCTGCGGTGGGCGAGCTGATGACCGAAGTGGCCGGCGAGACGGCCGACGGGCTCCTCGCCCACGGCTTCACCACGGCTCGGTACATGCGCGAGGTGACCATGCCCGCTCTCGAGCGTGGCCTCGAGCGCGCCGGCCGCAGCCGCGCCGAGTTCTCCATCTCGTACCCGGCCATGATCGTGACCGGCACGAACGACGAAGAGGTCGAGACGGCCACCAAGGCGGTCAAGGCCCAGCTCGCCTTCTACGGCTCGACGCCCGCCTACAAGCCGGTGCTGGAGCTCCACGGCTGGGGCGAGCTGCACGGGGAGCTCAACCGCATGTCCAAGCGGGGCCAGTGGGAGGAAATGGGAGCCTTGCTCCCCGACGACCTCGTGGACGCCTTCGCCGTGGTGGCCCCGCCCGACAAGGTGCCGCAGTCCATCGTCGAGCGCTACGGCGACATGGTCACCCGGGTGAGCTTCTACGCGCCTTACCGCATGGACCGCGACCGCACCATGGCCCTGGTGGACGGACTGCGCAAGGCGTGAACCGTCCGTGGAAGCGGCGGGGCGGTCAGCTCCGGGCGCGCACCACGTTCACGAGCCGGGGCGGACGCACGACGACGCGGGCGGGCGCCCCCCCGTCGAGCGCGTCGGCCACCTTGGGGGAGGCGAGGGCGAGGCGGCGGGCGGTCTCCTCGTCGATCTCGGCGTCGACCTCGATGCGATCGCGCACCTTGCCGTCCACCTGGACGACGAGCGTCACCGTCTCGGCCCGGGCCAGCTCGGGGTCGTAGGCGAGCCACGGCTCCTCGTGCACCCGGGCGCCCTCTCCCCGGCGCCGCTCCCACGCCTCGGCGGCGATATGGGGGACCATGGGCGCCAAGACCAAGAGCAACGCGTCGAGCGCGGCGGCCTCGGTCGGACCGTGCGGCCCACCCGGTGCCTCGCGCCGGTAGGCCTGCACGGTGTTGGCGAATCCCATGCAGGCGGCGACCGAGGTGTTGAACGACCACCGCTCGAGGTCCTGGGTCACCTTGGCGATGAGCCGGTGGGTGGCGCGTTGCAGCTCCACGTCGGCCGGTGCCAGATCGCCGGTCCGGGCGGCAGGGGCGTCGCCGGCGTCGGAACCTTCGCCCCGGCCGTCCTCGCCCACGGCCAGACGCCACACCCGGTCGAGGAAACGTGCGCAGCCCTCGATGACCTCGTCGGTCTGACCGGTCCAGTCCATGTCGTCGGCGGGAGGGCCGACGAAGAGGTGGAACAGGCGAAGGGCGTCCGCCCCGACCGTCTCGAAGTAGCGGGCCGGCGAGATGAGGTTGCCCTTCGACTTGGACATCTTCTTGTGGTCGAGGCGGATCATCCCCTGGGTGAACAGCCGGGCGAACGGCTCGCGGCCGATCCCCGGCGCCAACCCCATGTCGATGAGCGCCTTCGTGTAGAAGCGGGCGTACATGAGGTGGAGAATGGCGTGCTCGATACCGCCGATGTACTGGTCGACGGGCATGTAGTGGGCGGCGACGGCGGGGTCGAAGGGGACCTGCTCGTTCCACGGGTCGCAGAAGCGCAGGAAGTACCACGACGAGTCCACGAAAGTGTCCATGGTGTCGGTCTCGCGCTCGGCCGGACCGCCGCACACCGGGCACGTCGCGTGGCGAAAGGTGGGATGGCGGGCCAGGGGTGAGGCGCCGGTGGGGAGGAATTCCACGTCGTCGGGTGCGAGCACGGGGAGCTGATCCTCGGGCACCGGCTGGATCCCGTGGTCGGGGCAGTAGACGACGGGGATGGGACAGCCCCAGTAACGCTGGCGGGAGATGAGCCAATCCCGCAGCCGGTAGTTGACGGTGCGCTCGCCGATGCCCTCGTCCTCGATCCACGCCATGGCGCGCTCCTTGGCCCCGGCCACGTCCAGGCCGTCCAAGAAGCCCGAGTTGATCTTGATGCCGTCACCGATCCAGGCGCCGTCGTCGAAGCTGTCGGGCGGCTCGGTCGTGCGCACCACGGGCAGGTCGTGGAGATGGGCGAAGTCCCAGTCCCGCTCGTCCTCGGCCGGCACCGCCATGATGGCGCCGGTGCCGTAGCGCATGAGGACGTAGTCAGCCACGTAGACGGGGATGGGCTGCCCCGTGAAGGGGTTCATCACCTTGCCCCCCGTGTCGGCCCCGCGCTTCTCGGCGACGCCGCTCGTACGCTCGAGCTCGGTGGCGCGACTGGCGGCGGCGCGCAGCTCGTCCACGGCCTGCCGTTGGGCGTCGGTGGTCAACACATCGACGAGAGGGTGCTCGGGCGCCACCACGGCATAGGTCATCCCGAAGCTCGTGTCGGCACGGGTGGTGAACACGCGCAACACCAGGCCCTCGTCCTCGTGGCCCACGACGGGCAGGTCGAACTCGACACCTTCGGAGCGGCCGATCCAGTTGCGCTGCATGGTCTTCACCCGCTCGGGCCAGTCGAGACCGTCGAGGGCGTCGAGGAGCTCCTGGGCGTAGGCCGTCGTGCGCAGGAACCACTGCTCGAGGTCGCGCTGGACGACGAGAGTGCCGCAACGGTCGCAGGTGCCGTCGGCCCGCACCTGCTCGTTGGCCAGCACCGTCTGGCAACTGGGGCACCAGTTGACGGGCGCCATGGCCCGGTACGCCAGGCCCGAGGCGAGCATGCGCAGGAAGATGACCTGGTTCCAGCGGATGTAGGACGGGTCATGGCTGTGGATCTCCCGGCGCCAGTCGTACACGGCGCCGAGCGCCTTGACGCTCGTCTTCAGCTCGGCGATGCGGGCCTCGGTGAACGTGCGGGGGTGCTCACCAGTCCTGATGGCGGCGTTCTCCGCCGGCAGGCCGAAGGAGTCGAAGCCGAAGGGTGACAGCACGGCGTCGCCCTGCATGGTCCGGTACCGCACCAGGAGGTCGCCGAAGACGTAGTTGCGCACGTGCCCCTGGTGGGCGGGCCCGCTCGGGTAGGGGTACATGCACAGGACGTAGCGGGGAGGACGAGGGTCGTCGGCGTCCACCTCGTAGGTGCGCTCGTCGGCCCAGAGCTCTTGCCACTTCCGCTCGGTTTTCTGGACGTCGTAGGCCCGGGCCATCCTGGCGATTCTACGGACCGGCGCCCCCGCCCCCGCTCATCGAGGGTCGCGCCTGCGACTCAGGTCGTGGGCGAGAACAGACTTCCCAGTTGGCCGTTGTGCAGCAGCGCCGAGCCGTCGGCAACCTGATCGGGCGGCGGGGCCTGCACCGAGACCGGGGTACCAAAGCTGCCCAGGTGCACCAGTGCCTTCACCGTCAACCCGAGCACCGAGAAGGACGTCTGCTCCTGGCGCGCCCGGCCCTGGTCGTCGACCCATACGTCGATGGGAACGGAGGACAGGCCGAGGGACTGGGCGATCTGGGGGCTCACGAGCGTGGAGCTGGTGGTCCCGTTCCCGGCGAGATCGACGGTGGCGGCGTATTCGGTCGTCGGCACTCCGTCCAAGTCGCTCGTGCCCACTTGGGTCACCGAGCCGCCGAGCTGCTTGATCAAGCCCAGGGCTTGGGAGGGATCGCCCAGGCTCAAATTGCCGAGGGGGTTGCTCTGTCCCTGGCTGTGCTCGTAGTCGGAGAGGTTCACCGACACCCAGGGCTTGCCTCCGTCCAGGGCGGAGACGCGCGGGGTGTTCAGGTAGAGCTCGTCACCGATCTCACGGACCTGGACGGTTTGGGCGGCGTTCTGGCCGATGGCGGGGAGGGTGATGGTCGTCTCGCCCGTCTTGTCCGAGAAGGAGTACAACCCGTGGCCGTTGACGGTGAGCGAGATGGGCGCTGAGGATCCGGCTCCGGCCGACTGGGACAGCCCGCCCAGCTGAGGGGAGCCGTTCACCGATACCGAGAAGTCGAAGGCGGCCGAGTGCGCCGACTCCGTGGTGGTCACCGAGGCCAGCACGGCTTGGCGGGGGTCGGTGGGCTTCCCGCCGTTGGCCGAAGACGGACCGGACCCACAGGCGGCGAGGACCACGGCCAGCGCGCCAGCCAGCGCCCCGAGAGCGACGAGCGAACGGCGTCGTCGTGGGACCGGCTCTCGCCCGACAGTGCCCCGGTTGCCGTCCATGTGCCCTCTCCGTTCCGTCGTCGTCGGCGCGTTTCGTCGTCATCGGCTGGCGAGTGGTCCCCATCGTACGAGTGATCTGGACCCTTCCTGGCCCCAGTGCTCGCTGCGTGCAGGGTTTCAGGCCCCGGTCGGGGGTCGGTACACTCGCCCAGGTCGGCATGGCCCTCGGGGGCGTAGCTCAGTTGGTAGAGCGCTTGACTGGCAGTCAAGAGGTTCGTGGGTTCGAGTCCCATCGCCTCCACCCGAGACAGCAGGTCACCGCCTTGCAAGCCTCATAGACGAGAGGAGAGGCGCAGGGCGTGACCCGTGGATTCGGTGGCTCGAAGACCGCTCGCCGCCTGGGCGGCGGATCGGAGCTGCGTCTCGTCAGGCGCCTTGGTGAACGACGACGCGAAGAGCGCCCTCCTCACCGACATTGACGCCGACGAACTCCACGCCCACACGGGCCTTGCCTGCCTCGTGGTGGATCACGTACCTGACCTCGCCACGCAGCTCGACCGAGATGGCGACGGTGGCGCCCTCCAGCTCCTCATAGGAGATGCCCTCGAGCTCCAACGCTGCCCCCAGCGTCGACACGTCCAGGATGCTGCACTCGCGCCAGTCGTACAAACCGGGCCCCGAAACTGCACAGAGTCCGTTCCAATTGCTCTGGTGCCGATCCAGCCGTCGCCGTTCCATCGAAGCGTCATCGGCACGTCCAACCGCGCACTTGAGGCTCGACCTTCTCGCTCGTCACGTGCGTCCCGCCTTGGCCCGGCACCGGACTCGTCGCCGCGGACGACGGCCGGGGCGGATTCCACGCCTGACCTGCCTAAACTCGCCAAACCCGACAGAACCGCCCGTAGCGCCGGGCGTGGAGGTGGCCATGCGGATAGTCGTGATCGGCGGCGGCCCCGCGGGAGTGCAGGCGGCCACCCACGCGGCGCGCCTCGGCGTGGAGGTGGTGCTCGTCGAGCGTGACATCGTGGGCGGCGCCGCCAACCTGCGCGACTGCATTCCCTCCAAGACCATGATCGCCACCGGCGGCGCACTGAGCTCCATCGAGCGCATGGCGGCGATGGGTCTGGAGGGGCTCGAAGCGAGGCTGGACCTGAAGGCCTTGGCGGCGCGGGTGGCGGACGTGTCGCACCGGCTGGGGGCGAGCCTCATCGAGCTGCTCGGCCGGCAGGGCGTCGAATTGGTGCGCGGTACGGGAAGGCTCGTGGGCACCCACGAAGTGGCGGTCGAGAACAACGGCAGCCCGGTGGGTGTATTCGAGGCCGACGCCATCGTGTTGTCCACGGGCAGCCGGCCCAGGGTCCCGACGTGGGCGTCGCCGGACGGCGAGCGCGTCCTCACCACGCGCCAGGCCTATCCGCCCAAGGAGCTTCCAAGCCATCTCGCCGTCATCGGTTCGGGGGTGACCGGGGTCGAGTTCGTGCACATGTTCCGGTCGCTGGGTTCGGACGTCACGCTCATCGTGAGCCGCCAACACGTGCTCCCTCACAAGGACGCCGAGGTGGCCGCCGCGCTGGAGGAGAACTTCGTCAGCCGGGGTGTGCAGCTGCTCAAAGGCGCACGGGCGCGCCAGGTCGATTTGGTCGGGGACGGGGTGCGCGTGCTGTGCGACGACGGACGACGCGTCGAGACTTCCCATGCGCTGTTGGCCGTGGGCTCGGTGCCGAACAGTGAAGGCCTCGGCCTCGAAGCGGCGGACGTGGAGTGCGACTCGGGCGGCCACGTGCCGGTGAACCACCACTGCCAGACCAACGTGTCGCACATCTACGCCGCCGGTGACCTCTCGGGCCTGCTGCCCCTGGCGTCGGTAGCCTCGATGCAAGGACGAAAGATCGCCGAGCACCTGGCCATCGGCCACACCGTCGCCCACCGCCATCTGAACTACGCCCACGCTCCGTCGGCGGTGTTCACCGAGCCGGAGATCGCCGACGTCGGGGTGGCCGAGGCCGACGCCTTCGCCGAAGGCCGCAAGATCCGGGTGACCAAGGTCCCGTTCGCCTCCTCGGCCAAGGCCCTCATCGACAACGATCCCCGAGGGTTCGTGAAGATCGTCTCCGACCCCGCCACCGGCGTGGTGCTGGGCGGCTCCATCGTGGGTGACCACGCCGCCGAGCTGATCTCGGTGATCGCCCTGGCCGTCACGGCAGAGCTACGGGTCGCCGACATCGCCGAGTCGATGTTCGTGCATCCCGCCCTGGCCGAGGCCCTGGCCGAGGCGGCGGAGTAGCGCACGCACCCTCAGCGAGTCAGCCGGTCGTACTCCTTGACGACCTGGTCGCCGATAAAGGCGTAGCCGCTCGAGTTGGCGTGGATGTTGCCCACGGAGCAGTACCAGGTGTAGCCGCACACCCGCGCCACGGCCACCGGGATGGTCCCGTACGGCGCCATCGTCTCGGTCGTAGACAGCGGGATGTAGGCACCGGTGGCGTCGGTGATGTCGACGAAGTGGGCTCCGGCGCTCTGGTACGCCTGCTGCAGCGCCGGATTGAGCAGGTACTCGAAGGCGCCGACGGACAGCATGGCGATGGTCGGGGCGGCCTTCCCGGGCGGAAAGACCCAGTTCCCGAGGAACACGTCGGGATAGGTGAGCCCGATGATGGGGACGCTGTTTCCCACAGCATGGCGCAGCTCGGTCACGAGGGTTTTCAGGTCGGCCTGCACGATTGCGAGCTCGGCCTGGGCGCAGGCGAAAAGGTTCTTGGAACCCTCGCAGCTCAGGATGTCGTTCCCGCCGATCGTGACGGTGACGAGCCCGATGTCGCCCTTGTGGTGCTCGATGAAGCTCAGCGCAGCCTGGGCCTGGGTCTCCGAGGGATAGTTCGCCGCGTGAGTTGCGGCGGCTGCGCCCGCAAGGCACCCAGTCGAACGGAGGATGGTGCTCGTCGTGGCCCCGGCACACCCGAAGTTGACGAGACGCAGCCCGGTCGCCTTGGCCACGACCGCCGTGTAGCCACTCGTCGACGCCGGCTGGGGCAGCGGTTGGTAGCCCACCGAGTAGGAGTCGCCCAGCGACACGTAGTATCCCGTGGTCGCGCTGCTACCGCAGCCGGCGAGCACAAAGGACGCCGCCCCCAACACGGCGCACGAACCAAGGAACCTCAGCACAGCGATGCCCCCCGGCACGGGGTCCTTTCCTCAATTCGTCGGTGGCGTGGCGCTCCATGATGGCTGGCGTGTCGAGCCGGCGCCATGCAGCTGGTGAGCGGGCCGTTGCCGACCGGGGGCGTCACGAGCCGGCCGAGATGGGTGTGGCGCTCGCCACCGGGATGGCCGGCGCCGCCACCGGGATGGTCCCCGCCTCCGGGATGGCGCCCACCGTCTGACTGGCCGCCCCCGCCGCCCGACTGGCAGTTCTGGGAGGACGAAGCGGCCCGCACCGAGGTACGCCTCCAACCCACGACCCGAAACGACCTGTTGTGGGAGACCCGCTTCGTCATGCTCGCCTTTCTCTTCCCCGGCGTGGCGGCGGCAGTCGTGCTCATCGTGCGCCACGCTTTCAACGCCGGGGGAAGCCCTTCGCCGCTCGGCAACGTGGTGCCCGGCCATCCCCTTGTCAGCCTGCTGATCGGCATTCCCGTCTACCTCGAGGTGGCCACGGTGGCGCCTCTGGCGCTCCTCCTCTTGGCCCGCACCGGGCAAGGTCCCGCCCGGCTGGGGCTTCGCATCCCGGGATTGCGCTCCGACGTCTGGCCCGCCCTCGGTCTCATCGGCGCCGGGTTCGGCGTGGACGTGCTCCTCTCCGTTCCCTTCACGCCGCTGCTCAAGGACCACCCGGGGCTCATCAACCCCACCCAGATCGGACACGTTCCGGGCTACTACGTCCTCTACGGATTGGCAGTGTCGGCTACCACCGCCTTCGGCGAGGAAGTCATCGTCAACGGGTACTTCCTCACCCGGTTGGAGCAGCTGGGCTGGGGCCCCACGCCTGCTCTCGTGCTGAGCCTCACACTGCGGACGAGCTACCACGTCTACTACGGCATCGGCTTCCTGTTCACCGTGCCCATCGGGTACTTCCTCACCCGCTCCTTTCAGAAGCATCACCGCCTCACCCGGCCCATCGTGGCCCACTTCCTCTACGACGCCATCTTGATCACGATCGCCGTGCTCACGTCCTGACACGCCCGCCACCCGCCCGCACCTTCCCGCCTGACATCCCCGCCGCGTCGGACCCGCTGTGGGATCATCCACGCCGAAGAACCGAGGAGCGGGCATGGTGACGGCGTCCATCGAGCGTCCCTACGTGTACGCCACGTTCGGCGCGCCGTACCGGCAGAACCGCTGGACGGTGGGGTTCCGCTTGGTGCTCGCCATTCCGCACTTCCTGGTCCTCTTCCTGCTGAGTATCGCCTTGGACGTGGTTGTGACCATCGGCTGGTTCGCGGCGCTTTTCATGGGCAGGCTGCCGCGCTGGGTGGCGAGGTTCGTGGCCAACTACATCAAGTACGCCACGCGGGTGAGCGCCTACGCCTGGCTGTTGACGGACCGCTTCCCTCCCTTCAACGGCACCGATCCGTTCCCGGTGAACGTGGACGTGCCGACGGCGCCGGTCAGGCGGCTGGCGGTGTTGTTCCGCTTCATCCTTCTCGTCCCGGCGGCCATCGTCGGGGCCGTGGCCACGATCGGCGTCGCGGTGGCCGAGTTCGTGATCTGGCTCATCGTGCTCTTCAGGGGCAGCGTGCCCGAGACGCTGTTCGAGGCGATGTCCGCCGTCCTGCGCTATCAGGCCCGGTACGCGGCGTACGCCTTCATGATGACCGGCAAGTACCCGGGCGAGCTGTACGGCGACGTGACATCGCCGTACTGGGCGGAGCCCGGGGGCTACTACACGACAGCCGGGCCGCCCTCGGGCCCGTATCTGGCTCCGCCCATCCCGCCGTATCCCGGCTCGGCGCCTGAACCGCCGCCACCGGCCCCGCCACCTTTCCGCGCCACAGGCCCGAGCCCCGCCTCTCCCCCGCTGAGCCCCGGTGTTCCGCCTGGTGTTCCGCCGCCGAGCCCCGGCTACCCGGCGCCGGGTTACCCGTCGCCGCCCCCCGAACCCCCGGTGACCGCGACACCGCCTCCGGGAACACCACCTCCGGTCGCCCCGCCGCTCTCGGCCGGCGTGCCCGAGTGGGGCACCCCCGCCATGCGGCTCGTGCTCTCCTCTGGGGCGAAGGGCCTCCTCACCCTGTTCGTGGTGCTCGGCTCGGTTGCCTACGCGGCTGACATCGGGGTCCAAGGGGTGCTCGCCTTCCGCCACTCGGCCCGCACCCAGCTCGTCGACGCCCACAACAGCCTCGGCGAGGCGATCACCACTGCCACAGAGAGCCAGACCACGTGCACCGCCGGTCCCGACGTGTGTCTCGAGACCTACCGAGTCACGGTGGCGTCGGCCTTCGACACCTTCGCCAGGTCGGTCTCCGCCATCTCGTTCCCGGCGTTCGCCCAATCCGACGCCACCCGCCTCGAATCGGACGCCACGAGACTCGCCGCCTTGTTACGCCAGTTGTCGCCGTTGGGGAACAACCCTGCCAGCACGGCGCAGGCCCAGACGCTGGCAAACACGTTCGATTCGGACTTTCTGGGTCTCGCCAACGAGCTCCCCTGATCGATTGGCGGGGAGCGGCACCAGGGCCGTGCCAGCGCCCGCACGCCGAACGGACCGGAACGTACGGCCCCGGCTCAGAAGTGGGTCAGACGCCACACCACGCCCGGACCCGGCAGCGCCGCCGCCGTGCGCAGCGGCACCACCAACGTGCGGCCGGGGGTAACGATGGTGAGCGTGCCGACCCGCGCCCCACTCGGCACACTCGAGCCGAGCTTCATGCCATGGACCCTGGCCTGGAGGGTGATGCCCGGGACGGCGAGCACCGTTGGGGCGTCGGTCACGGTCACGGGTACCGTTGCCCCCCAGGGCGCCACCACTGACCCCACCTCGTCGCCGGCCGGGACCACCGGCAGCGCCTTCACGTTGGCGAACGCCGTCTGCACGAGGGCTTTGGCGTCGTTCAGCGCCGTGGTCAACATGGGGGTGGCGGTCTGTCCCAGCACCACCCCGACCAGGGTCACCGTCGTGCCCGCCACCGGCTGCTGGGCCTCGAACAGAAAGCAACCTCCGGCGGCGCCGTCCGACCCCGTCTTGATGCCGACGAAGCCGTTGTGACCGATGTCGTAGTCGAAGTTGAAGATGTTCCCTGCCTGGGGGAGCGTGACCGACGGCTCGGCCACGATCTGCTTGAAGATCGGGATGGCCATGGCCGCTTGACCGAGGCGGACGAGGTCGGGCGCCGTCGACACCGTGCCGGCGTCCAACCCGCTCGGGTCGGTGATGTGTGTCGAGTTGAGTCCGAGCGTCTTGGCGGCCGCGTTCATCTTGGCCACGAAGGCGGTGTTGTTGCCGGCGTCCCAGTCGGCGAGCAGCAAGGCCAAGTCGTTTCCGGAGGCGATGAGGAGCCCTTGGAGGACCTGGTACTCGGTGAGGGTCTCCCCTGCCGTCACTGGCACCTCCGACTGCCCCCCGGCGACACCCGACTGATAAGCGGCAGCCACGTCAGCCGGCACGGTGATGTTGGGGCCCTGGTCGCCGGGGTTGAGCGGGTGGTCCTGAAGCGCCACGTAGGCGGCGAGCACCTTGGCGATGCTCGCGATCGGGACCGGTTGGGTGGTTCCGGCACTGCCGATGCTCCCGACTCCCGCCACCGACATGGCCGCCGCACCGGAGCTCGGCCAAGGAATCGGGGGGGCGGAGCCTGACAGGTGGACGGAGGCGGCCTGTGAGGACCGGAAGGCCGCCGACGGGACCGGACGCAGCAGTTGCACGGCCACGAAGATCACGACGGCGACCACCACCGCCCCGATCACGTACTTGGCCAGTCCGGCCGACGGGCGCGGTCCCCAGCTCCGGCGCCCCGACAGCGGGGAACCGAGCGGCGACTTCAGCTGGGTGCCCAAGGAGCGCAGTCGCCCCTGGGCGCCGCGGCTCTTGCGGTGGGCGCCTCGACCGATGCCGAACAGGTGTACCGCCATCGGCGCCGACAGTAACGGGCCGCGACCACGCCTTTCGAACAACGCGTTCCTGCTGGCCGAGGCGGACAAGGGCCGCCGTCTCGCTACCGGCGCCCGGGGTTGCACCGCCACCGAGCGTGCGCAGCGGGCGATTGGGGAGCGCCGGGGACGGGAATCAGGCTTTCAGCCCGGGCGGGCTCGTGTCTCTCTTGCCTGTCTCTTACCTGTTCGTCCCTACTGCGCTGCCCGGGCGGAGGTGGGGAACGTGTTCTTCGGCTTCTTCGTGGTGTGCGCCATCGAGCTGGGCATCGCCACGCTCCTGTTGGTGCTGTTCGGTGACAAGCTCCGGCACGCTTCGATCCTGGCCGGCGTCCTCCTCGTTCTGGGCGCGGCGTGGGCGTCCGGGGAGATCGTGGCCTACACCTGGGCCATCTCCTCGCGGCCGATCGAGGCCGCCCAGGCCCTGATCGTCGTGATCGGCATGGGCACGGTGGCGATGCGCCGGAGCTGGAATCCCGTGGGCCAGCTCTTCTTCTCGGCGTTCGCCTCGGCCGTCGTCTCCTATCTCGCCTTCGCCTTCGACATCACCTTCGCCGGCGATCTCTCGTCTCTAGGGTCACTCGCCTCCTTGGTGCTGCTCGTCCTCGAGATCGCTGCCTTGGTACTGGCCGTCTCCTTCGCCTTCGAGACCTGCGACGTGGTGAGCCGGGTGCGTCACGACCGCCTCTTCCCGAGCCCCGACCCGGGATATCTGCCCAAGGTGTCACTGCATATCGCCGCCTACAACGAGCCTCCCGACATGCTCATCGAGACCATCAAGTCGCTCGAGGCCATCGACTACCCCGACTTCGAGATCGTGGTGGTCGACAACAACACCAAGGACCCCGACGTCTGGCAGCCCGTCATGGAGTACGCCCGCTCCAGCTCCCGGGTGCGGTTCGTGCACGTCGATCCTTGGCCGGGATACAAGTCGGGGGCACTCAATCTGGTGCTGGAGCGCTACTGCGACCCTGCCGCCGAGATCGTGGGAGTGGTGGACGCCGACTACCGGGTCGATCCCCAGTACCTGCGCCAGACCGTCGGCTACTTCGCCGATCCCAACGTGGCCTTCGTGCAGACGCCGCAGGACTACCGCGACTGGCGGGGAAGTTCCTACTTCACGGCCTGCTACGACGCCTACCGCTACTTCTTCGCCACAGCCATGCCATCGCGCAACGAACGCAACTCGATCATCTTCGCCGGCACCATGGGCCTGCTGCGCCGGTCCCTGCTCGAGTCGATCGGCGGGTGGGACGAATGGTGCATCACGGAGGACGCCGAGACCTCACTGCGCCTGCTCATGGCCGCGGCCCCGGGCGCAAGCACGACCACGACCACCACGACGATCCCGAGCTCGACCACCTCCACCGTGGCCGGCACCACGACGACGTTCTCGACGCCGTCATCGAGCACGACCTCGACCACGACTCCGTCGTCGACCACCACCACCACCCTGGCGCCCTGATCGACCTGGGCCGGGACGCGAGAACCCCCACCGGTCCGGGTGGGGGTTCTCAACGGGGATGTGAAGTGTGGATGGTTTTCAGGGACCGAATGCGAAGTCCCACGGAGGCATCGGCCGCCCCCGGCGCCGCCTTTAGGGCCGATTGACCCAACAGTCGAACAACTGGGTCCCGGCGCCGAAGTCCAGCGAGCAGGTAGGAAGGGGGTCGTGGAGCTCGACGAGCTGAAGGTGACCCGCTACCAGGTGGCCGATGCCGTGGCCACCATCACCTTGAACCGGCCCGAGCGGCTCAACGCCTGGACGGGTCGCATGCACACCGAGTACCGGGCCCTTCTGGCCCGGGCGGCAGTCGACCGTGCGGTCCGGGTGATCGTGGTCACCGGGGCTGGACGGGGCTTTTGCGCCGGAGCAGACACCAAGGCGCTGGAAGGTCACGCAGCCCGGGGCAGCTACGACCCCGGCACCGGCCCCCACCTGGCCTATCCGGGCTACGGGGTGCGGCCCGAGTTCGACGCCGAGCTCGCCTATCACTTCGGGATCCCCAAGCCGGTGGTGGCCGCCGTGAACGGGCCCGCCGCCGGGGTGGGGCTGGCGCTGGCCTGCTATTGCGACCTGCGCTTCGCAGCGGCGGGGGCCAAGCTCACCGCCGCCCACGGCCGCCTGGGCCTGCCCGCCGAGTTCGGCTTGTCGTGGCTCCTTCCTCGGTTGGTCGGCTTCGGTCACGCCGCCGATCTGCTCCTGTCGAGCCGGGTGGTGCTGGCCGAGGAGGCGCTCAGCATGGGACTGGTCAACCGCGTGCTGCCCGCCGGGAAGCTCATGGGCGCCGTGTACGAGTACGCGGCCATGCTCGCCACGGAGGTGTCGCCGGCGTCGATGGCCGTCACGAAGCTGCAGCTGTACTCCGACGTGTACGGTACGGCGGCAACGGCGGTGGACGAGGCCCAACGCCGTCTCGACGAGATGATGGGTCAGCCCGACTTCGCCGAAGCGGTCGCCGCCCGAAGCGAGAAGCGGCCCCCGCGTTTCGCCGACCCCGGCTGAGGGTCGGCCGCAGGTGTTCACGTAGGCTGGCGTCTCGCCGGTGGAACCGGCGGCGAGTGGCCGGGCTCCGGCCAGGGAGGTGGACCGTGGCCATCACCGAGAAGGATTTGGTCGTCCGCCACGTCGGCGACGACAACGCGCCGTGGGTCGACACCGGCATGGGGGTCGAGCTCAAGCTGATGCGCTACGACTCCGACCGGGGCACGTGGACGATCCGCAATCGCTTCGCCCCAGGCGTGCAGCTGCAGCGCCACCGCCACACCGGACCGGTCGAAGGCTTCACCCTCTCCGGGCGCTGGCACTACCTCGAGTACGACTTCGTGTCCACGGCGGGGTCGTACATCTACGAACCGGCCAACTCGGTGCACACCCTGCACGTGCCCGAGGACAACGACGGGCCGACCGACGTGCTCTTCGTCATCGAGGGGGCTTTGCTCAACCTGACCGACGACGACCAGGTGGAGACGGTGTTCGACGGCCAGGGCATGGTCGAGGCGTACTTCGCGCTGCTGGAGGCAGCGGGCATCGAGCGGCCCAACGGCCTCATCATCCGCTGAGCCGGTCGCCCGGTAGAGGTCGAAGCCGGCGGTGCCGGACCGTCCCGGGAGCGACCTGGCCGCCGGGGTCATCGACCCGTCGGTGTACGAGTCGGACCCCCATCCTCTCTTCACCCGCTTGCGCGCCGAGGCCCCGGTGGCGTGGAACGAGGAGCGCGGCTTCTGGGCGGTGACCACCCACGCCGAGGTGACGCGCGTCGAGAGCGAGTACGAGACGTTCTGTGCCTCGAAGGGGATCCTGGTGGACGAGATCGGGGTCAGCTACCCGTCACCGCCGACGATCCTGCACAGCGACCCGCCCGCTCACACCCGCTACCGCCGCCTCGTGCAGCCGGGGTTCAAGCCGTCGGTGGTCCGTGCCCTCGACCCGGTGGTGCGGGCGAGAGCCAAGGCGCTCGTCGACCGTCTGCCGCTCGGCGAGGCCACCGACGTGGTGCCCCTGCTCGCCGTACCGCTGCCGCTTCTCGTGATCTCGGAGATGCTCGGTGTGCCCGAGGAGGACTGGGAGCGTTGCTACGAGTGGTCGGAGGCGGTGGTGCCGGGGGCCGTCGACTGGCCCGAGGAGCGCAAGCAGGCGCTTCTCGTCGAGATGACCGACTACCTGGTGAACGCCACCAAGGCCCGGCGGGCCGAGCCTCGCAACGACGTGCTCACCGAGCTGGCCCGGGCGGAGATCGACGGTGAGCAGCTGAGCGACCCGGAGCTGGCCATGTTCCTCATCCAGCTGCTCGTGGCCGGCAACGAGACCACCCGCAACCTCATCGCCGCCGGCCTGGTGGCACTGGCCGAGGCACCAGAGCAGTACGAGCGGCTGCGCCGGGACTCGTCGCTGGTGCCGAGCGCGGTGGAGGAGCTGCTTCGCTGGACCTCTCCCGTGCTGTCCTTCATGCGCACCGCCACCCGTGACACCGAGCTGCGGGGCGTGCCCGTCGCCGAAGGCGAGCCGCTGCTCATGCTATTCGTCTCGGCCAACCGGGACGAGGGCGTGTTCGGCCCGACGGCCGACAGGCTCGACGTCGGGCGCCAGCCCAACCCGCACATCGCCTTCGGATTCGGGAACCACTTCTGCCTGGGGGCGGCGCTGGCCCGTCTAGAGGGCCGGGTCGTGCTCGAGGAGCTGCTGAGGCGGTTCGGCGGGTTGGAGATGGCCGGGGCCGTCGAACGCACTGGCTCGCACGTGGTGGCCGGCATGCGCCGGGCCGAGCTGCGCTTCACGGCGATCTGAGGTCAGCCTCGGGTACCCCTGCCGGACGGCCGGACGGCGCTGTCACACCCTTTCGTCACCATGGCCCGAAAGGAGGTGACGATGTCAGTCGTTGGAACTGACTTCGGCGAGCAGGTCTGCAAACTTCTTCGCCGCCGCATCTCGCCGGGTCGGCACGTGCTCCGAGGGGACGTCGGCGGGCTGATAGCGCTTCAGCACCTGGCGAGCCACGGTGACTTTGTGCACCTCGTCGGGCCCGTCGTAGATGCGGGCGGCCCGGGCAGCGCGGTACATGTGCTCGAGCGGCATGTCGGTCGAGAATCCGAGGGACCCGTGCGCCTGGATGGCCCGGTCGATCACGTTGTAGAGCACCTGGGCGCCGAAGTACTTGATCATGGCGATATCGACGCGCGCCGCCGGCGCACCCTCCTTGTCCATCTTCCAGGCGGCATGCAGGGTCATGAGCCGAGCTGCTTGCATCTCGGCCATGGAGTCGGCCACCCAGCCTTGGGTGAATTGTTTGTCGGCGAGCACCGATCCGTGCAGGTAGCGGGACACGGCC
>Ga0307479_10000228_pt1 | contig 52788 bp, 42 predicted proteins | sample atmos_gasesECM4C_FD_203743 | JGI IMG/M metagenome (GOLD analysis project Ga0307479, IMG submission 203743) | Hardwood forest soil microbial communities from Morgan-Monroe State Forest, Indiana, United States - atmos_gasesECM4C_515 | ecosystem: Environmental > Terrestrial > Soil > Temperate...
GCCGCCTTCTTGGTCGCCAGGTTGCCGGCGATCGCCAGCATCGGCACGATCATCAGGAAGCGCCCGATCAGCATGCCGATGCCGAGCGTCCAGTTGTACCAGGGGGTGTTGGCGGAGAGGCCGCCGAAGGCCGAGCCGTTGTTGCCGGTCACCGAGGTGAAGGCGTAGACGATCTCGGACAGGCCGTGCGGCCCCGCGTTGCCGAGCGCCGCGGTGCCGTAGGAGACGACGCTCGCCCAGGCCGACAGCACCAGGATGTCGAGCGCAAAGATCAGCGCGTAGAGCATCGCCATCTTGACGTCCTTGGACTCGATCTTCTTGCCCAGGTACTCGGGCGTGCGCCCGACCATCAGCCCGGCGATGAACACGGTGAGCACGATCATCACCAGCATGCCGTACATGCCGGCGCCGACGCCGCCGAACACCACCTCGCCGAGCATGATGTCGAGGAGAGGGATCATGCCGCCAAGCGGCGTGAAGGAGTCGTGCTGGCCGTTCACCGCGCCGCAGGAGGCGTCGGTGGTGAGCGTCGCGAAGAGCGCGGTCGAGGCGATGCCGAAGCGCACCTCCTTGCCTTCCATGTTGCCGCCTGCCTGCTCGGCGCCCGGCGCGCCGGCCGGCGCCTGGGTCACGCCGGCGCGGGCGAACATCGGGTTGCCGGCCGCCTCGTAGTGATAGACGGTGAAGAAGCCGGCGAGCATCAGCGCCAGCATCGCCGCGAACACCGCCCAGCCGTGCTTCTGGCTGCCGGTCATGCGGCCCAGGGTGTAGGTGAGGCCGGAGGAGATGGCGAGGATGCACAGCATCTCGATCAAGTTGGCGAGCGGCGTGGGGTTCTCGAACGGGTGGGCCGAGTTGGCGCCGAAGAAGCCGCCGCCGTTGGTGCCCAGCTCCTTGATGATCTCCTGCGAGGCGACCGGCCCCTGGGCGATGAGCTGCTCGGTGCGCGTCTCGATTCTCGGCTTGCCGGCGGCGTCCTTGCTCTCGACGCGCTGCGGCTCGAGCAGCGCGGCGTGGCTGTAGCGGTCGAGGTTCTGCGGCGTGCCCTGCCAGACCAGGGCGAGAGCGCCGATCAGGCACAGCGGCAGCAGCAGGTAGAGGCAGCAGCGGGTCAAGTCCACCCAGAAGTTGCCGATGGTCTTCGCCTCGCGCCGCGCCACGCCGCGGATGAAGGCGATGGCGAGCGCAATGCCGGTGGCGGCGGAGGCGAAGTTGTGGAAGGCGAGCCCCGCCATCTGCGTGAGATAGCTCATGGTCGACTCGCCCGAGTAGTTCTGCCAGTTGGTGTTGGTGGCGAAGCTGGCGGCGGTGTTGAACGCCAGGGCCGGCTCCACGCCGGCCAGGTGCTGCGGGTTGGCCGGCAGGAACGCCTGCAGCCGCTCGAGCGCATAGAGGACGAGCATGCTGACGCCGGAAAACACCAGCATCGCCACGGCGTACTCGGTCCAGGGCTGCTCCTCGTCCTCCCGCACCCGGCAGGCGCGATAGATCAGCCGCTCGAGCGGGCGCAGCGCCGGCGTCAGCCAGGTCCGCTCGCCCGAGAAGATGCGGGTCATGTAGATACCGAGCGGCGGCGTCACGGCGATCAGCAACACCAGGTAGATCGCAAGCTGCAGCAGTCCGTTGGCGGTCATCTCAGCCTCAAGAGCGACTTACGTGCCGGGTGGAGGATGCTCCCCGCGCGGCGCCTCAGAACTTCACCAGCACGGCGGTGTTGATCCGCGTCTCGGTCTTGCGCAGGTCGGGGTTGAAGCCGGGCACCAGAGAGCCGGGAGGGCCGGTGTTGCCGCCCGGCGGCGTGACGCCGCCAGGGCCGGCGAAATAGAGCACGTTGGCCCCGCGGCGATCGAGCTCCGTGCGGAAGGTGACGAACTGGCTCGGCATCCAGTCGAAGGTGATCGAGCCGTCGTAGGCCCTGAACGGGTCGCCCGGGTTCTCGGTGAAATAGGGCGTCCCCGAGAAGGCCGTGGCGCCGTTGATCGGCGGCAGCAGCACCAGGTAGCGTCCGGGGTTGTTGATCTGGCCGCCGCCCAAGGTCACCGCGAACCGGTCGTGGTCGAACCAGAAACGGTTGTAGATCATGTAGCCCAGGAAGTATTGCGCCGGGATGCCGGGCGCGCTCTTCGTGCAGTGGACCCCGCCGCCGCTCTCGCAGCCCGCGTCGAGGGTCAGGGAGAACGCAGACCTGTCGAGGAAGGCCTCGGGGCGTTCGTAGTACTTGACCTCGAGGCTGTCGTCGGTGTGCCAGCGCGTGCGGCGCGGGTTGCCCAGCGTGTCGGTGCCGACGCCGTAGTTGTTGGTGAGCACCTCGACCGCGCCGTTCGGCCGCCACAAGACCTGCATGCCGAGGCCCGGCTTGCTGTTGAATTTCCCGTACGACTGCCAGCCGTTGATGTACCAGGGCTCGATCTTCAGCTTGTCGGTGGGGAAGATCTGGACGCGCAGGCCGTTGAAGAACCAGGGCGTGTTGGACGAGACGTAGGACGGCTGGTAGGCCCAGTTGTCGAAGTTGTAGTAGCTGAAGAGGCCGACGTACGACATGAAGATGCCGGCCTCGAAGTTGATGCCGTTCCACTTGTCCCAGTGATAACCGCCGTACGCCTCGGAGAGATAGCGGTAGGCGTTGTCGAGGTTCCACTGGCCGCGCCCGGGGCTGGCGTCGTTGCGCGGCGTCATCGTCGAGTACATCCCGAACTGCGTCATCAGCCTGCCGATCACATGGTCGTAATGGAAGTCGCCGCCGATGCCGAGCTGCTGGAGCTGGATCTCGTTCGTCCTCCCGATCTCGCTGCTGCCGACCAGGGTGTTGTCCCTGGGATGGTTGAAGTCGGTGATCTCGTTGACATCCACCCTGAACTCGCCGGTGAAGACCTTGGTATCGATCGGCGACTCCGTGGTGCGGCTGTTGCCGTTGAGCCAGGTGAAGTCCGCGAAGGCGAACGGCTCCGGCGCCTTCGGCCTGGCCGGCACGCTGGCCTTGGCGACCAGAGGTCCGGGCGCGGTCAGGGCTGTGGTCGGCTCCGGCTGGCCCTGGCCCTGCGCCAGGTGGACTTGCGAGACCTGCAGCGGCGGGGGGGGCGGCGGCACCGGCGCCAGGGATGCGGTCTGGGCCACGGCCCGCGGCAGGCCGGACGACGGCACCGGCTCGGCGGGGCGCTGAGGCTTCGCCTGCGCCTGCTGCGCCTGCCGGGCCAGGGCGAGGGCCTGCTCTAGCTGCGCCTGCGCCCGCGCCAGCTGCGCCTGCGCCTGGGCCAGCTGCGCCTGCGCCAGCTCGAGCGGGGTGGGTTGGCGGCCGGCGGCCGGCTCGCTCCCGGCGGGCGGCTGCTGGGCGCGAAGGTTGGGCGCGGCAAACAGGGCGAGCACGAGCGCGGCTCCTGTCAGGCCAAGGACCGCGGAGACTTTCTCAGGACGGATCGACATCTGCGACTCCTTCCCCGAAGACACGGGCGTCAGGACCTTTCCGGCGTCAGAGCTTCTCCGGCGTCAGAACTTTTCCGGCTTGAGCAAGGCGTACGTCAGGTACACCAGCAGACCGAGGGCGATCAGCGCGCTCAGCAGGTATTCCAGGTTCATGGCTCGCCTTCCTCGTCAGATCCGTTCGCAAAACCGCACGTACCAGATCGCCAGGGCGAAGAACAGGAAGGTGACGACGATCGCGATCAGGTCCAGCATGGATCTTGGCTCCTCGAAGTTGCGCCGCCGCTCAGGCCGCGGAGGCAGCCGGCAGGGTGAACCGGAACGTCGCACCGCTGCCATGACCGTCGTCCTGGCTCTCCACGCCGATCGTGCCGCCGTGGGCCTGGACGATCTCCCTGGCGATGGCGAGCCCCAGGCCGGCCCCTCCCGGGCTGCCAGGCACCTGCGAGAAGCGCTCGAAGATGCGCCCCTGGTACTCCTTGGGGATGCCCGGTCCGGAGTCCGCGACGGAGAACCGCACCACCTTGCCCTCGGGCGCGACCTCAACCGCCACGGTGCCGCCGGCGGGCGTGTGCTGCAGCGCGTTCTGCAGCAGGTTGCCGAGCACGAGAGGTGCGCGCACCGGATCGGCCATCACCTTGGGCGCCTCGGGCGCGATCGCCACCGAGAGCTCGATGCCATGGTCCGCAAACGCCGAGCGCAGCGCCGCTAAGGACAGCTCGACCAGGTCGCGCGGCGGCACCGGCTCGAAATGGAGCTGCTGCCCGCCGGACTCGTAGCGGGCGATCTCGAGCAGGTTCACCAGGATGTTGCGCAGGCGCTCGGCGTCGTCGCGCGCGGCCACCAGCAGCTCGGTCTGGCGCGGCGTCAGCGAGCCGAGGCGCTCGTCGAGCAGGACGTGCAGCGCCATCTGCAGCGAGGTGAGCGGCGTGCGCAGCTCGTGCGACACGGTCGAGAGCAGGCCGCTCTTCATCTCGTCGATGCGCCGCAAGTTGGTGATGTCCGAGAGGATCAGGGTGATGCCCACCAGCTGGTCGTCGGCGCCGCGCACCGCCACCGCATGCGGCAGGTAGAAGCGCTCCTGGCCGTCGTGGAAGATCTGCCGCGCCGCCTCGTAGCCGCGGTCCGGCAGCGTTCCCGAGCGCGCCGTCTCCTCGAGCAGCTGCGGCAGCCAGTCGGCGTGGCGCGGCGGCACCGGCTCGCCAGGCCGCAGGCCGAGGGTGGAGACGGCGGTGCGGTTGGCGAGCTCGACGCGGAGGTCTGGAGAGAACACCGCCACCGCGTCGGGCAGGCTGTCGATCGCCAGCTGCGAGGTCTGCTGAGCGCGCAGCAAGCGCGCCCGGTTGCTGCGCCGCAGCTCGCGCAGCCGGCCGGCCATGGCATTGAAGGCGGCGGCGAGCTCGCCGATCTCGTCACGCGAGGCGACCGGCACCACCAGGTCGAGGTTGCCGCGCTCGACCTCGCGCACCGACTGCGTCAGCCGCGACAGCGGCAGCAGGATGGCCCGGGAGAGGAACAGCACGAAGCCGACCGAGAGCGCCGCGCCGAGCACGAGCAGCGCCATCATCCGGCGGCTGGCCCGCGCCGCCAGCGCCCGCGCCCTGGCATTGGCGAGCACCATGCTGTCCTGGTTCATCTGCTGCACCCGATCGGCCGCCTCTTTGATCTCCTGGAAGAGCGGCAGCAGCTTGCCGAAGTAGGCGACGCGGCGCGCGTCGAGCGGCCGGGCGGGGTCGAGCACCTCGGCGAGCACCGGCGGATAGCCGGCATAGAGGTCGCGGATGCGGAACGCCGCCGGGCCTTCGCCCGGCAGGGTGATGTTGCGCAGCTCGGCGTCGAGCCCGGCGACGAACCGCGGCGCGTTGACGGCGGCGAGCTCGCGCCCGCGCCGCGGGTCGCCGGCGAGGGCGAAGAGCGCGCCGCTGTCCATGCGCTCGAGCGCCTCCTTCATCTGCTGGCAGGCGACGACGCTGTCGTAGTTCTCGCGCAGGATGACGTTGACCGAGCCGCCCAGGCGAGAGATCCAGTACGTGCCATGCAGGCCGACGGCGATCAGCAGCGCCAGCAGGCCGCCGAACCCGAGCACCAGCTTTCCGCGCAGGCTTCGCATGAGGGATCTTGACGGCGCGTCCGTTTCGCGCCTCGGCAGGCCCGCGGCGGCTGTCGCCATGACGCGGGCCGGATCCCAGGAGTGCAGAGGCGGTGCCACGCTGCGCCGCCGCCGCCGGGCGGTCTCCTCCGCCGCCGCCCGCCGCGGGCGGCAAATGGCCGCAAGGCCCGCGTTTCGCTAGCACCCGGCGGCCTTCGGCCCTGGGCAGGCAGAGCCGCGATTCCGGGTTCCACCGGCGCGTCACAGAGGCGCCCGCATTGCAGAATGAAAGGTCAGGACCAGGCGATCATTGCAAATTGCAATGCGCCCGGGCGGGTCACAGCCCGTACTGCTTGCGGCGGCGCCAGAGGGTGGCCTGGTCGATGCCGAGGACGGCGGCGGCCTCGCGCAGGGAGCCGGTGCGGGCGAGGACGCGGCGGACATGCTCTTGCTCGATCGCCGAGAGCGGCGCGAGATCGCCGAGCCGCAGCTCGGGCGCGGCGCCCGGTCCGCCCGCGGCTGGCGCCGGCGCGGGACCGGCGGCCCCGGTGGCGGTGACGGACGCGGCGGCTGCCGGGGCCGCAGCAGGTGCCGCCGCGGCCGGCGCCGGCGCGGGACCGGCGGCCCCCGGCTTTGGCAGCAGCAGCTCCGGGCCGATCGTTGGCCCCTCCGCCAGCATGGTGGCGCGCTCGACGGCGTTGCGCAGCTCGCGCACGTTGCCGGGCCAGGGATAGGCGCGCAGCAGGCCGAGCGTCTCGGCGGCGAAGGTCAGGCCTGGCTTGCGGTACTCGCGGCCGAAGGAGGCGAGGAAGCGCTCGGCGAGGGAGGGGATGTCCTCGCGGCGCTCGCGCAGCGGCGGGACCTCCAGCGTGAGCACGTTGAGCCGGTAGAAGAGGTCCTCCCGGAACCTCCCCTCGCGCACGCACCGCTCGAGATCGAGGTTGGTGGCGGCCAGGATGCGGACGTCGGCCCGGCGCGGCGTCGGGTCGCCGACGCGCTCGTACTCGCGGTCCTGGATGAAGCGCAGCAGCTTGGGCTGCAGCCCGAGCGGCAGGTCGCCGATCTCGTCCAGCAGCAGGGTGCCGCCTTCGGCCATGGCGACCCGCCCGGCGTTGCCGTGGCTGGCGCCGGTGAAGGCGCCGCGGACGTGGCCGAAGAGCTCGCTCTCGAGCAGCTCGGCGGGCAGCGCCGGCGCCGGCACCACCACGAAGGCGCGGTCGCGGCGCGCGCTCCAATGATGAATGGCGCGCGCCACCACCCCCTTGCCGGTGCCGCTCTCGCCGCGCAGCAGCACGCGCGCGTCGCTGGCCGCGGCCTGGCGCGCCAGGCGCAGCAAGGCCTGCATGGCGGCGCTCTCGCTGCCCAGGTCGGCCTCGAGATCGGCCTCGCCTGCCAGGGTGAGATGGTCCTCGAGCGCCTGCACCTTTCTTTCCAGGCGGGTCAGCTCGGCGATCTTCTCGAGCGCCAGGTCGAGCTCCATGGGGCCGAACGGCTTGGACAGGTAGTCGGAGGCGCCGCGCTGCATCGCCTCGACGGCGGTCTCGATCGAGGCGTAGGCGGTGATGACCACGATCTTGAGCTCCGGGTCCTCGGCGCGCAGCCACGACATCAGGTCGAGCCCGGAGCCGGTCCCCAGGCGCAGATCGACCAGCGCCAGGTCGAAGCGCCGGTCGGCGACCTCGCGCTTGGCCTCCTCGATCGAGCCCGCGGCGCGCACGCGGTGACCGCGGCCCTCGAGCTGCAGCGACAGGGTGCGCCGGATGTTGGGCTCGTCGTCGACGATCAGGACGTCGAAGGCCGCGGTCCCGCCTGCCGCGGGTTTCTGCTCAGTTCTCTTGTCAGATGACGGGGCGGGCATGCATCAATGAGCGGTCAGGGGCCTGGACGCCGCGCCGTAGATGACGAGCGAGCGCGGGTCCTGGAGGAAGGCCACCACGTCGAGGGCCGCACGGTTCCACCTGCCGTCCACCGGCAGGGTGACCTGCGCGGAGCTCGCGGCGCCGGCGGTCCCCGGCAGGGTGAAGGCCTTGACCAGCCGCCGCACCACCTGGTCGTTGCGCAGCGTCGCCCTGGCGTTCTCGCCGGCGCCGACCGCGGTGGTCAGGCCGCTCTCGGTGAGCGCCACCCAGGCCTCGAGGCCCGGGCCGGCGATCGGGCGCAGGAGGCGGGCGCTGACCGTCACCCGCGCTGCGGCGCCACCGCCGGCGGCAGCGCCGGCGCCCGCGAGGGGGCCCGCCTCGGCGGGAGCGCCCGCACCGCCGCCGCCGGCCGGCGGGGGCTCCGCCAGGCTGACCTCCACGGCGGGCGCCGCGGCCAGCGCCTCGCGGATGCGGCGCATCACCGTCGACTCCTCGGAGCCCACGCACTCGGTGCGGCCGTTGATCACCAGCTGTGGGGTGTAGATACGGTTGGAGCGGAAGGCATGGGCATAGTCCTGCTGGCGCAGCGACCACAGGGGCGACGAGAACGGGTCGCTCCAGCCGAGATGGTTCCAGTAATCGACATGGAAGGCCAGGGGGATGACCGCGCCGGCCAGCCCCGGGTCCCGCTTCAGGCGCGACAGCAGGCGGTCGGCGGGCGGGCAGCTCGAGCAGCCCTGGGAGGTGAACAGCTCGACCACCACCGGGCCCTGTCGGGCGATCTTCCCCGGCTCCGGGGCCACGTCGCGCCCCTGCTCTCCGCCCGCTCCCATCGCCACCGCCGCCACTGCAACGATCCCCAGAGCGCTCCACTGCACGTTGGGTCGCACCATCTCTGCCTCCTCGGCGGCCTGTCGCCGCCCGCTCGCACTTGACTATACGGCCGATAAGGCACGGCGGCTTGGGCGGAGCGGGCTCGAACGCCGCCGGCCGGGGTTGACCGCGCAAGCCACGGTCTTGCGGTCGCTTGCGCCCGGTTGGTCCGCTCAGCCGGTCAGCCGCGCCTGCCTGGCCCGGTCAAGCCGCCCAGTAGTACGATGCCAGGGAGGAGGCCCGGCGAATGGACCGGAATCCGTCTATACAGGCAGAGGAAGACGAGGAGGACCGGGAAATGGACTGGAATCCGTCAATCGGGGTGGAGACGCTTCGCATCCCGCCAGGAGTGGGCACCCTGGAAGGGTTCCGCCGGTGGACGTCGAGCGAGTGCTTCCCCGAGCACGGCCGCATCGATTTCCTTGCCGGGGCGCTGGAGATCGACCTGAGTCCCGAGAACCTCTACAAGCATGGAGGGCCGAAGACCGCCCTCTCCGCGGCGCTCTATCAACAGGTGGATCGCACCGGCAGGGGCGCTGTCTATATCGATTGCACGCGCATCGTCTCGGTAGACGCCGACCTCTCCGTCGAACCGGACGTGGTGGCGATCCTCTGGGAATCCCTGGAGACCGGCCGCGTCGTCCGCGTGCCTGCCGCCGGCGGGGAGCCGGACTCCTTCATCGAGCTCGAAGGCGCCCCCGACCTGGTCGTCGAGGTGATCAGCGACAGCTCCCAGGGCAAGGACCGCCGCCGCCTGCCGCCCCTCTATGCCAAAGCCGGCGTCCCGGAGCTCTGGCTGGTCGATGCGCGCGCGAAGCGCGGGAAGGGCATCGATCTCGGCATCCACGTCCTCGCACCGAACGGCTACGTTCTGGCGCCGCCCGATGCCAAGGGCTGGAGCGAGTCGCCCTTGCTCGGTCGCCGCTGCCGCCTGCGCCGCGATGCGGTGCGCGACCTGGGATTCACCTACGAGCTGGAGCTGGACCGCCGGGCCCGTGCCGTCAGTGCAGGAACATCGGCAGGTCGAGGACGCCGACGATCTTCGGGCGGTAGTTGACGCGGTCGTAGAAGCGCTCGACGTCCACCTGCTTGGTGCCTGCCAGGACCGTGCTGATCGGCACCGCGCTGTAGCGGCCGCCGGCGATGGCGACCAGCCGGCCGGTCTGCCCGGCCAGCACCAGGTCGGCGGCGAGGGTGGCGAAGTTGCTGGCCACCAGGCGGTCGAGCGCGTCCGGGGGGCCGGAGCGCATCAGGTAGCCGAGGCGCTGGTAGATCACGCGGTCGCCGGTCGCCCGCTGCAGCTCGCCCCGCAGCACGCGCCCGATACCGCCCAGCTCGCGGTTGCCGATGACGTCGGCCTCGCCGCTCTCGACCGGCTTGCCGCCCACCGGGTAGGCCCCCTCGGAGATGGCCACCACCGCGTAGTTGCTCGGGTTGCCGCGCTTGTCCTCGGCCAGCAGCTCGACGATCCGGCGCGGCTCGAACGGCACCTCGGCGATGAGCGCCCGGTCGGTGCCGGCGAGGTGCGAGGCGAGCAGGCAGGTCTCGCCCGAGTAGCGGCCGAACAGCTCCACCACCAGGAACCGCTCGTGCGAGCCGGCGGCGGTGCGCAGGTCGTGGATGAAGTTGACCGAGCGGGTGACGGCGGTCGAGAAGCCGATGCAGTACTCGGTGCCGAAGACGTCGTTGTCCATGGTCTTCGGCACCCCGACGACCGGCACCCCCTCGTCGTGCAGGCGGCAGGCGAAGTCAAGGGTGCCGTCGCCGCCGATGGCGACCAGCGCCTCGAGGCGCAGGAACTCGAGCACCTCGAGCGCGGCGCGGGTCAGGTCCAGCCGCCCGGCCTCGTCGCTGCCGGTCTCGCGGCCTCGCAAGTGCGCCGGCACGCTGTCCGGCTTCATCATCGCCGGGTTGATGCGCGAGGTGTGCAGCACCGTGCCGCCGCTGCGGTCGATGGTGCGCGTGCCGGCGCGGGTTAGCGGCACCAGCCACGCCGAGTTGTCGGCCTGGGCCGAGGGCACCACGTTGAGCAGGGCGGCCCAGCCGCGCCGCAGGCCGACGACCTCGCAGCCCGCGTCCTCCATGCGGCCGACGAAGCCCTTGATCGCCATGTTGAGGCCGGGCACGTCGCCGCCGCCGGTCAAGATGCCGATGCGTCTTGCCATGTCGATGTTCCAGGCGGTCCGGGTTGCCAGGTCTTGGCCGGCGGCGCCGGCGGGCGGCCCGCCCGGCCGGCACGGCGCCTACCTTCCCCGTCGTGAAAGAAAATACCAAACCGGCGGCGGCCGGGGCGCTGCCGTTCGCCTCGTCAAGGGGCCGTCAACGACCGCCGCCGACCGCGACCAGGCGGTCGATCAGGTCCACCACCCGGTTCGAGTAGCCCCATTCGTTGTCGTACCAGGCCACGACCTGCACGTAGCCGTCGTCCTCGGCGTCGGTCGAGAGGGCGTCGAAGATCGAGGAGTGCGGGTTGCCGATGATGTCCGAGGAGACGAGAGGCACCTCGCTGTACTCGACGATCGCCCGCAGCGGCCCGGCCGCGGCCTCGCGCACCGCGGCGTTGACCGCCGCGGCGTTCGGGCGCTGGCGCAGCCGCGCGGTGAAGTCGACGATCGAGCCATCGGGCACCGGCACGCGCATCGCCATGCCGTCCAGCTTGCCCTTGAGATGTGGCATCACCTTGCCCACCGTGCGCGCCGCGCCGGTGGTGGTGGGGATGATGTTCTCGGCCGCGGCGCGGCTGCGGCGGAAGTCCTTGTGCGGCACGTCGGCCAGGCGCTGGTCGTTGGTGTAGGCGTGGACGGTGGTCATGAACCCCTCCTCGATGCCGAAGCTGTCGTCGAGGATCTTGACCAGCGGCGCCAGGCAGTTGGTGGTGCACGAGGCGTTCGACACCAGGCGGTGCTCGGGGCGCAGCGCGCCGTCGTTGACGCCGATGACCACGGTGGCGTCGATCTCGTCGCTGGCCGGCACGGTCAGGATCACCTTGCGGGCGCCGCCTTCGAGGTGCTTGGCGATCTGCTCGCGGCGCGTGAATACGCCGGTGGACTCGATGACGATCTCCGCGCCGAGCTCGCCCCAGGGGATCGCCGCCGGATCGCGCTCGGCCGTCATCGCCACCCGCTTGCCGTCGACGTAGAGGGCCTGCTCGTCGTAGGTCACCTCCTTGTCGAAGATCCCCATCACTGTGTCGTACTTCAGGAGATAGGCCAGCTGCTGGTTCGGGAAGAGGTCGTTGATCCCCGCCACCTCGAGGTCCGGGCGGTCGGAGAGGATGCGGTAGACGCTGCGGCCGATGCGGCCGAAGCCGTTGATGCCGATCTTGGTCATGACGCGGGCTCCGTGTCCTCGGCGGGCGCGGCGGGCGCGGCGGGCGCCGGCTCCCGGGCGTCGATCTCCTGGAAGCGCCGGATGAGGTCCAGCAGCCGGTGGGCGTATCCCCAGCCGTTGTCGAACCAGGTGAAGGTCTTGGAGACGTCGCCCCCGAGCACCATGGTGGCCAGGCTGTCGAAGGTGCCCGATGCCGCGGTCCGCAGCACGTCGGAGGAGACGATGGGATTGTCCTCGTAGTCGAGGATGCCGGCGAAGCGCGGCGAGGCGGCGGCGTCCCGCACCGTGCGGTTCACCGCCTCGACGGTCACCGGCCGGTCGTGCCAGCACACCAGGTCCACCACCGAGCCGTTGGCCACCGGCACGTTCATCGCCAGCGCGGTCAGCTTGCCGCGGAGCTCCGGCAGCAGCTCGACCAGGACCTCCGCGGCATTGGTCCGCTGCGGGATGATGTTCTCGGCGGCGGCGCGGCCACGGCGCGGCTCCTCGGCCGGCACGTCGGCCAGGCGCTGCTCGTCGGTGTAGGCGTGGACGGTGGTGAGGAAGGCGCGGCGGATACCGAAGGCCTCATGCAGGATCTTGGCGATCGGCGCGGCCGAGTGGGCGGTCGACGAGGCGTTGGAGACGATGCGGTGCTCGCGGCGCAGGTCGCCGTCGTTCACCCCCATCACCACCGTGATGTCGGGCGGCTCGGCGGGCGGCGAGCAGAGGAAGACGCGGCGGGCGCCGGCCGCCAGGTGGCGCTCCATCTCGGCGCGGGTGCGGTAGGCGGCCGTCGCCTCGATGACCGTGTCGATGCCCAGCTCTCCCCAGGGGATCTCGCCGGGGGCCTTGCCGCGCAGCATGCGCACCTGGCGCCCGGCGACGCGCATGACGTCGCCGTCGACGGCGATCGGGGCGGGAAAGCGGCCGAGCAGCGTGTCGAAGCGCAGCAGGTACGCCAGGGCGGCGGGATCGTCGGGGTCGCTCACCGCCTCGAGCCGCATGTCCTCGCTGTCGTAGATGAGACGGAAGATGTTGCGCCCCACCCTGCCCAACCCCATCAAGCCGATGTGCGTGACGCGCTTTCCCATCCGGGGCACCCTCCCAGCCATCGTCCCGGGACCGGTCCGGAGGACCCCCGCGCCGCCGGGGCCGCGTCCGGCTCCGGGTCCGGTCCGGGTCCGGTCCGGGTCCGAGGCTCGAACCTTAACACGCCTCCGCCGGCGGACTTCCTCGGATATCCTGCTGCGGGCTGCCGGGCGGCGGGGGCGCGCGGGGCGGCGGCCGGTGGCGCGGGAGGTCGGCTCTCGCCGGCGGCGGCGAGCGCGTGCGCCGCGCCGTTTCCAGGGAGGTCCGCGATGGGCAAGGTCTGGTGGAGGGCCGCCGCCGGGGCCGCGGCGCTGTGGGTCGCGGCGGCCGCGGCGACGACGGCGGCGACGGCGCAGAAGGTGTCGTTCAAGGACCCCACCGGCGACGACGACGGCTCCGGCAAGGTCACCTATCCCACCGATCCGGTCTACAAGCCGGGCTCCTTCGACATGACCGGCTTCGGCCTGAAGGTCCGCGGCGACAGGGTGGAGGTCGAGGTCGAGATGGCGGCCAGGCTCGAGGACCCCTGGAAGACCGGGAGCGGCTTCTCGCTGCAGATGGTCTTCGTCTTCATCCAGACCCGCCCGCGGAAGCCCGAGGCAGGCAAGGCGCCGGAGGAGGGCGAGAGTACGGAGGCAGGCAAGGCCGCGGCGGCGGGCGAGACCCCGGCGACCGGCAAGACCCCGGAGGCCGGCAAGGCCGTGGAGGCCGGCGGCGGGAAGGCCGCAGGCGCGGCATCGCCCGCCGGCGCGAAGGCCGCCCCGGCGGCGCGCGCGGCCGAGACGGCGACGGCCGGCTTCACCGATGGACCCCCGGGGTTGGGCATCCAGTTCGGCCCCCAGGACGCCTGGGACCGCTGCATCATCCTGTCGCCGGAGCCGGCCGCGCGCGTCAGGGCCGAGGTCGAGGCCAAGGCGGCGGCGATGAAGGACGCGATCGTCGTCCCCGCACGCGTCAGGGGCTCCGGCCGCACCCTCTCGGCGGCGGTGGACCGCAAGGCGCTGGGACCCGGGGACCCGACCGGCTGGGGCTATCAGGTGGTGATCGCGTCGAGCGACCCCTACCCGGCCGCCGGCTCGCTGCTCGTCCGCAAGGTCAACGAGACCGCGAGCCAGCACCGCTTCGGCGGCGGCACCGACGGCGACTGCGCCCCCAACGCGCTGGACGTGCTGGCGGGCAGCGGCAAGGGGGACCCCCAGGAGGTGGAGGAGCAGCATGCGATGCTGCAGTACGAGTGCAACGCGGACGGTTCGCCGAAGAAGCTCGCCACCCTGAAAATGATCCGCCTCCCGAAGAAGAAGGAGAAGGAGGACGACGATTAGACCAGGACGCTCGCCCGCGACGCGGCGGCGATTTGCCACAGGCGGAGCCGCGGCCGCCGGGCAGGTCGCTCGGCGGCCCGAAGTGGCCGGTAGCGTAGCGGCCGCTACGAGCTCTTCTGGTGGCGGAGGAGCAGGCCCTGGCCGACCTGCTGGCCGATCTCGGCGGCCGGCAGCGGGTGGCAGGCGAGGTAGCCCTGGTACTCGTCGCAGCCCTGGGCTGCCAGGAAGAGGAGCTGCTGCTCGGTCTCGACGCCCTCGGCGATCACCGTCAGCCCGAGGCCGTGCGCCAGGGTGATGATCGCCTTGACGATGACCTCCCCCGCCGGACCGCTCTCGATGTCGCGCACGAACTCGCGATCGATCTTGAGGCAGTCGATCGGCAGCCGCTTGAGATAGGCGAGCGAGGCCTGGCCGGTGCCGAAGTCGTCCATCGAGATGCGCACGCCGAGGTGGCGCAGCGCCGCCAGGGTGTCCACCGTCTGCTCGAGGTCTTGCATGACGGCGCTCTCGGTGATCTCGAGGTCGAGGCAGCCCGGGTCCAGCTCGAGGTCCTGCAGCAGCTTGGCGACGGCGCGCGGCAGGCCGGGGTCCTGGAAGTGGCGCAGCGACAGGTTGACCGCGATACGGACCCCGGGCAGGCCGCTCAGCTGCCATTCCTTGGCCTGCCGGCAGGCGGTCTCCAGCACCCAGTCGCCGATCGGGATCACCAGGCGCAGCTCCTCGGCCAAGGGGATGAAGTGCGCCGGCGGCACCAGGCCGCGCTGCGGGTGGCGCCAGCGGACCAGCGCCTCGAGGCCCACCGTCAGCCCGCTGGCGAAGCTCACCACCGGCTGGTAGAGGATCTCGAGCTCGCCGCGCCGCAGCGCCCGCCGTAGCTCGCTCTCGAGCGCCAGCCGGGTGACCGCCCTGGCGTTCATCGCCGGGGTGCAGAGCTGGTAGCCGTTGCCGCCCAGCTCCTTGGCGCGGTTCAAGGCGAGGTCGGCACTGCGCAGCAGCGCCTCGGCGTCGGCGCCATCCGCCGGGAAGAGGCTGATGCCGATGGCGGCGGTGACGTGCGGGAGGTGCCCGCCGGGGTGGCCGACGTCGAAGGGATCGATGAAGCGTCCGAGCACCGTCTGCGCGACCCTGGCGGCCTCGGCGGCGCGGGCGTTGAACTGCAGCAGGAGGCTGAACTGGTCGCTGCCGAAGCGGGCCACCGTGTCGCCCTCGCGCACCATCGCGCGGAGCCGCTCGGCGACGCCGCGCAGCAGCTGGTCGGCGCAGGCATGGCCGAGCGTTTCGGTGACCGCCTTGAAGCGGTCGAGATCGATCATCAGCACCGCCACCCCGGTCTCGGTGCGGCGCGCCTTGGCGAGGCTCAGCGTCAGCCGGTCGAGGAAGAGCTCCCGGTTGGCCAGCCCGGTGAGCACGTCGTGGAAGGCCTGGTAGGCGATCTGCGACGCCGCCGCCTGTCGGGACTCGCCGAGCGCCAGGCGCTCGCGGCGGAGCGCCCTGGCGGCCCGCGCCGAGAGGAAGGCGGCGGCGGCGAGCAGCACGGCGGCGGCCGCCGCCGGCGCGAGCAGCGGCAGGCCCTCGCTCTGCCGGGCGCCGGAGACCGCCAGTGCCATGGCCGCCGCCGCCAGCGCCAGGCACAGCAGGACCAGGGCCAGGGAGCGCTCGCTCGACGGCGACGGCGACGGCGGCGGCGGCGGCGGATGGGCGGGCGGGTGCGCGCTCCGCCGGTCCGCAGTGGTTTGGGTCTCCACCGGGGTGCTCAGCCTTATTTAGAGTCTGCTCTAGTCGCGCAATTGTAGCTGAAAAGGCGGCCCTGGGAAGTCTCTTTCTCGGCGGCGGCGCCTGCCGGCGAATCGGCGCCGTGAAACTGGGGCTTTCCTAGCCGCCGGCCGTGAGCAGCTCCTCGACCAGGGCGACGATCGAGAGCGGCGCGCAGCCCTCGGCGTTGTTGTTGACGGTGAGGAGGAGCTGGCGGCCGGCGGCGAGCACCGCGCGCGCCAGCTCGGCCCAGGCGCGGCGCGCGCCCTGGTCGGGGGCCTGCAGGCGGTTGAACGGCGCGAAGCGCCTGCCCGCCGCCTCGTAGGTGGCGCCCGCGCCCAGCAGCCAGCGGCCCGGCTGCAGGGGACCGCCGGCGGCGCGCGTGAGGTGGGCCTGGACACGGACGCCGGGCATCCGCGGATGGAGGTTGATGCAGTGGCAGGCGCCGGCGGCGGCCAGGGCGGCGGCATAGTCGCCGGTCAGCAGCTCGCGATTGCGCAGCTCGACCGCGTAGCGCGGCCCGCGCGGCAGAGCAGCCAGGAAGGCATGCAGGCGAGCGGCGAAGCGCCGCGGCGAACCCAGCTCCTGCGGGGCGAACTGGAAGAGCAGGGCGCCGCCCCTGGCTCCCAGGCCCTCGACATAGGGCGCCACGACCTCGGCGGCAGCGTAGGCCGCGTCGAGGAAAAGTGGATTGGGTTGCCCGCGCTCGGCGCCGTAGCGCGCGTGATCGGGAAAGCGCGCCAGGGTACAGGCCTCGTGCGCCTTGACCAGGAACAAGAAGTCGGGCGGGACGGCCGCGGCGTAGTCCGCCAGCTCCTCGGCGGGCAGCGGCCGGTAGTGGGTGCGGTCGATGCCGACCGCCCGCAGCAGCGGATGGCGCGCATAGGCGGCGAGGCCGTGGCGCGCCAGGCGCGCGGCTGGGTGGGGGCGGTCGTAGACCAGCCCCGCCCATCCCGGGAACGACCAGGTGGAGCCGCCGAGGTAGAGCCCGGACGGCAGCCGGCCGGCGAGGGCGGCGACCTCGGGGGACGGCGTGGCGGCGCCGACGAGGGCGGGCGCGGCAGGCGGCGCGGGCGGGCCGGCGGCGGGGGCGACGGGCGCGGCAGACGTGGCGGGCGGGGCGGCCGGGCCAGCGGCGGGGGCGGGTGGCGAGGCCGCCGTTTCCTTTAGACCGCCGGGTCTCAACCCCGCGGTGCCGAACAGCGGCAGCTGGCCGCCTTCCGCTGACTTGCCCGACGCCACGACGGGCCTACGACAGCCGCTCGACCTTGACGTCCGGATCGCCGTAGCGGTCGCGCGTGATGGTCAGCTGCCAGGGATGGCAGCAGACCTCGCAGTCCTGCACCAGGGTGCCCCAGACGTCGGGCTCGACGGCGATCTCGACCCGCTCGCCGCAGTAGGGGCACTGCACCTCGAGCGGCACGTTCCAGTAGCCGTCGCCGCTCAAGCGCCCGCCTTTCTCCCGGCGGCGCCCGCGGACCCGGCGGCGATCGAGGCGCCCGCGGACCCGGCGGCGCTCGCGGGCCCGGACGCGCGTCCGAGCCGGCGCACGATCTCGAACTCGCGGGCGGCAACCGGCTGCACCGAGAGCCGGGACCCCTTCTGCACCACCCTCATGTCCTCGAGGCCGGGGGTCGCCTTGAGCGTCGCGAGCGGCACGATGCCGGGGAACTTCTCGACGAAGCGGATGTCCACGGCATACCACGTCGGGTTCGCGGGGTCGCTCTTGGGGTCGTAGTACTTGTGGCCTCGCCGCGTGGCGAAAGGATCGGGGTAGCCCGCGCGCGCGACCTCGGCGACGCCGGTGACTCCCGAAGGCTCGGCGCTCGAGGCATAGAAAAGCACGCTGTCGCCGACCTGGATCTCGTCGCGCAGCAGGTTGCGCGCCTGGAAGTTCCGCACCCCCTCCCAGCTCGTCGTGCCATCGCGCTCGAGGTCGTCGATGTCGTACGCCTCCGGCTCGCATTTCATCAGCCAGTACCGTCTGCGCGCCATGGTCTCTCCTCCTCGGTCTGATTGGGGCGTAACGCGCCGGCGCCGCTCGCATCATAGCTCGCGCTGCTCGCCGGCTCGACGCCGCGCCGGGCGGGGTGCCGGGTCAGTTTGCCCGAATTGATCCAGTGTTCAGCGAGGTCATCGAAAGAGCGCCGAGTGTGACGTTTGGCACATCGGCGGACCCGCCGGCGGCGATAATGTCGGTGGGAATCGACCGGCAGGTCGAGCGACTGACGGCGGGGGCCTGGTCCCCGAGGCCCCCGCACCTTTTTCTCTTGGAGACGATGAGCCTGGCAGGTTTTCGCGCCGATCCTTCCGGCCGCCGCGGGTGCGGCCGGAGCGCCCTGGCATGGTTGCAGATGGCGGCGGCAGTTGCTGCGGCCTCGGCAGCCGCGACCGGCGCCGGCGCCGCCATGCCCGCTTCCGCGGCCAGGCCGCCTCTCGCGCCGGACGGCGCGCCGGCCGTGGCGACCGCGACGGCGGCGACCTCATCCGCGGCGGCCGCGACGCCGGCCGCAACCGCTGCCGCGACGACCGCGGCCGCGACGATCACGGTGACGGTCGATCCGGGAGCGCAGCGGCATCCGATCAGCCCGCTGATCTACGGCGTCAACTTCGGCGACGACACGCAAGCCTCCCGCCTGCGCTGGCCGGTGCGGCGCTGGGGCGGCAACAGCACCACCCGCTACTCCTGGCAGGACGACACCACCAACCACGCCAGCGACTGGTTCTTCTACAACGTGCCGGACAGCAATCCAAACCCGCAGAACCTGCCGTACGGCTCGACCGCCGACCTCTTCGTCGGCGCCACCCGTGTCGCCGCCGGCGAGCCGCTGATCACCGTGCCGACGATCGGCTGGACGCCGACCGACCGCACCCGCCGCTGGGGGTTCTCGGTGGCCAAGTACGGCCCGCAGCAAGCCACCGAGTGCACGGCGACCGGCTACGCGTCGTGGTGCAACCCCGACGCCGGCAACGGCCTCCATCCCGACGGCACGCCGATCACCGGCAACGATCCGCTCGACACCTCGCGCGCCATCGACGCGACCTTCGTCACCGGCTGGATGGCGCACCTCGCCGCCGTCGCCGGCACCGGCGGCGTCCACCTCTACGCTCTCGACAACGAGCCGACGCTGTGGAACAGCACCCACCGCGACGTCCATCCGCAGCCGACGACCTACGACGAGCTATGGCAGCGGACGCAGCAGGTCGCCGCCGCCATCAAGGCGCAGGACGGCGCCGCCGAGGTGCTGGGGCCCGCGGACTGGGGGTGGTGCGCCTACTTCTTCTCGGCCGCCGACGGCTGCCAGGTGGGGAGCGACGCCCAGGCGCACGGCGGCCTGGCGCTCACCGACTGGTACCTGCTGCAGGCGGCCAACTACCAGTCGGCGAACGGCGTCCGCCTGCTCGACTACCTGGATGTCCACTACTATCCGCAGGCCGGCGGCGTGGCGCTCTCGGACGACGAGTCGACAGCCACCGCGGCGGTGCGGCTGCGCAGCCTGAAGGGCCTCTACGACCCCAACTACGTCGACGAGTCGTGGATCGGCCAGCCGGTCGAGCTGATCCCGCGCATGAAGGCCTGGATCGCCGCGCGCCTGCCCGGCACCCGGCTGGCCATCTCCGAGTACAACTGGGGCAACGACAACGGCGCGAGCAGCGCCCTGGCCCAGGCCGAGGCGCTGGCCATCTTTGGACGGGAAGGCGTCGACCTCGCCACCCGCTGGGTCGCCCCGGCGACGGGCAGCCGGGTCGAGGACGCCTTCCTGCTCTACCTCGACTACGACGGCAAAGGAGCGCGGGTGGCGGGCGACAGCGTCCAGGCGGTGAGCTCGGCGGTCGACACCGTGGGCGCCTACGCCGTGGCCGGGGCCAACTCGCGGCTGCACCTGCTGCTGTTCAACAAGGATTTCGCCAACCACACGGTGCAGGTGCAGGTCGCCGGCTCTCCCTCCGCGGCCCTCGCCCTCTACGAGTTCGACGCCGCGAACCGCTTCGCGCCGGCGGGCACCGCCACGCTCGCCGCGGGCAGCGTCACCCTGACCCTGCCGGCGCTCTCGGCCACCCTGGCGGTGGCCGCCGACCCCGCGTCGCCGGGCCCTTCCAGCTTCTACTCGCTCCCTCCCTGCCGGGTGCTCGACACCCGCAACCCGGCCGGCGCCTACGCCGGTCCGGCGCTGGCCGCGGCCGCCCAGCGTACCTTCGCCCTCGCCGGCCGCTGCGGCATCCCCGCCACGGCAAGCGCCGTGTCGGCCAACCTCACCGTCGTCGGCGCCACCAATGGCGGCGACCTGCGCGCCTTCCCCGCCGACCTCGCGGCCGCCCCTCTCGCCAGCGCCATCAACTTCCGCACCGGCCAGGTGAGAGCCAACAACGCCGTCCTCGGCGTCTCGCAGGACGGCAACGCCGCCCTCACCATCCAGTCCGACGTCAACGGCACCGTCCACCTCATCCTGGACGTCAACGGCTACTTCCAGTAACCCCCGCCCGGACGCTTCGGCCGGCGGGGCTACCGGGACGTGATGGACACGTTGGCGGTGCAGGCCGCTAGGCCCACCGCTTCGCCGGATCTCAGCCGTCGCCGCCTCCGTTGAATGCGCCTGGTCGGCAGGCTGCCCCCAGATGGTTGACAGGTTCACCCAGAAGCGACGACCCTATCCATGCCAGGAGACCGCATGCGCATTACCGCCAAGGGGCAGGTCACCATTCCCATCGAGATCCGCAAGCGTACCGGGCTCTTACCCCACACCGAAGTGCGCTTCGAGGTCGAAGACAAAGCCGTACGGATCCTCCGGGAGGAGAAACCTCTCGACGGACGGGGGAAGAGGCTGGTGGAACGGATGCGGGGCCGGGCAACCTCGCGGATGAGCACCGAGGAGATCATGGCCCTGACCCGCCGAGAGAGCTGAGCAGCGTCACCGTTAGCACCCGTTCATGTCAAGCGTCGCCGCAAGTTGAGATCATTAGCGCAGGTCGCCTCTTTCCAAGGTCCCGCGCCGAGCCGGATGGGCCACCGACCGCTCAATAGTGGTAGCGGGCTTGCAGGAAGACTATCCTCTCCTTGGTCACTAGGTAGACGACGCGGTGCTGTTGGGTGAGCCGGCGCGACCAAGCGCCGGCCAGCAGGTGCTTGAGTGGCTCGGGCTTGCCGATACCATGAAAAGGGTCTCGAAGCACTGCCTCGACGATGTCAAGGGCCCGCAACGCTATCTTCTTGTCAGTTTCGATCCAGTAGCGCAGATCCTCCAGAAACTCGCGCTCGAATACCGCGTCACGCTCGCACTTTTCGACCGCTCGCGTCATATGGTCTCCAGCCGGCGGCGGGGGCCGGTTCACCTAATACCGGCTGGTATGACGTTGCAGCAGTCCCTGGTCAGATCTCGAAGTGGTAGGTAGTTGGTGAATTCGTTTCGGAATGGGCTGCCTCTCCCAAACATTCAGGTAGAGCCGCCTTTCAAGGCTTCGGCTCGAGGCCAAGCTCTCGGCGGACCTGCTCGAGCGTCACCTTTTCCCACTCTCCACTCTTGGCGCGCGCCAGGGCGGCAAGGAGGCGCTCCGCGTTGCGGGGGGATGCCAATAGGTGCGCAGTCTCGGCCAGGGAGCTGAGCTCCGAGGCGGCGATCATTGCCACCGCCTCGCCTTTCCGTCGGCGGATCACCACGGTCTCGCGGTTCTCCGCGACCTCGTCGAGCAGCTTCGCTAGCTGCGCGCGCGCCTTCGTGTAAGTGGTCTCGATCATGGGCCTACTCGTACACGGAGATTGTACAGGTCTACCGGCGGCCGGTCAAGGCGGTGACGCGCGTACAGCGTGTACTGTGGTATCCGAGAGCACCACCGCCGCCCGCCCCGCGCGTGCCCATGGTCCGGGCCGGACCTGATCAGGCTCGTCCGCGCGGGAGGACGGCAGGTGCCGGCGTCACCGCGCCGGCGGCACGTAGATGCGCGGCAGGTCGAGCTTGGCCGCGGATTCGTTGAGCGCCGCGAGATCGGCCGCGAGCAGCCGCTCGAGATCCGCCTGGCGGGCCGCCAACTCCTGCTGCTGCTCGGCGAAGACCTCTTTCAAGCCTTGCGTGGGCGGGCCGTCGCCGCTGTCGACGAAATCGAGCAGCGGCGAGAGGCGCGAGTAGAGCTGGGCGCCGCCCCGCTGGGCCAGGATGTCATAGACGACCTCGGCCTTCGGGTTCTGCATCCTGGCCTCCAGCGCGTCGAGCTTTTGCGCCAGCTCTGTCGAGCCCTTGACCAGCGCCTCGGCGCGCGGCTCGTCCTTGATCAGCTGGTTGCGGGAGAGGAGCTGCTGGCGGACCTCGCGCAGGCGGACTACGGTGCGGGTGAGGCGCGTGATCGCGTCCCGCACCGCGAGCGCGAACTGCAGCTGGGCCGCGAGGTCGGCCTCCGTGGCGGTGACCCGCGGGTCCGGGCGCACGGTCAGCGGCAGCGTCGAGGTCTTGTCATCGGCGGTCAGCCGCACGGTGTAGGTGCCTGCAAGCGCTTCCGGCCCGTGCCCGGGATAGCCGGAGTCGATCCTGGCGCCGGGGATCAGCTCGGCGCCGGCCCAGCTCAGGTCCCAGACCGCGCGCTGCACCCCCGGTTCTTTCGCGACCAGCCGCCGCTTCAGCACCTGCTGCTCCTCGTCCGCGCTCTCGGTGGTGCCGAACGGCTCGATCGCCTTGCTCGACAGCGTCGTGACCACGGTGCCCTTGGCGTCGAGGACGTCGATCGAGACCTCCCCCTTCGGTTCGGCGTCGAGCTGGTAGTAGATCGACGCTCCCCGCGCCGGGTTCTCTCCGGTCCAGCCGTCCGGCCCCTGGCGGAGGTCCCAGCGCACCGCGTCGGGCACCGCCACCAGGCGCGCGGCCGCCGCCTGCCCGGGCGCGGCGCCGGCATGGCGGAGGCCGCGGTCGTCGCGGCCGTGGCCGGTGCGGTCGTCGCGATCGCGGCCGTGGCCGTCGCGGCCGGCATGAGCGCCGCGGCCGCCCCGGCGGTTGGCGGCCTCGGCAGAGCCGGCGCCTCCGGCCGTCACCGCGTACAGCGCCGGCAGGTGATCGAAGATCCAGAAGGAGCGGCCATGGGCGGCGAGCACCAGCTGGTCGTCCTTGACCACCAGGTCGTGCACCGCGACTGCCGGCAGGTTGAGCCGCAGCGAATGCCAGCTGGCGCCGTCGTCGGTCGAGAAGGCGACGCCGTGCTCGGTGCCCAGGAAGAGCGTGCCGCGGTGCCTGGGGTCCTCGCGCACCGCGTGCAGGAAGAGGTTCTGCGGCAGCTTGCCATCGAGCCGCTTCCAGCTGCGGCCGTAGTCGGTGGTCTTCCAGAGGTAGGGACGCAGGTCGTCGAGGCGATGAGCGTCGACCACCACGTAGGCGGTGCCGGCGTCGAAGTGGGACGGCTCGATGGTGGTCACGGTCCCCCACTCGGGCAGCCCGTGCATGGCGGCGGTCACGTCGGTCCAGCTTTTGCCGCCGTCGCGGGTGACGTGCACCAGGCCGTCGTCCGAGCCCGCCCAGATGAGCCCCTTCTCGACCGGCGACTCGGCGACGGCGAAGATGGTGCAGTAGATCTCGACGCCGGTGTTGTCGCCGGTGATCGGGCCGCCGGCCCAGGTCTCCTTCGACTTGTCGTTGCGCGTCAGGTCGGGGCTGATCGCCGTCCAGGTCTGGCCGCCGTCGGTCGAGCGGAACAGCACGTTGGCGGCGTGATAGATCACCTTGGGGTCGTGCGGCGAGAGCGCGATCGGGGCGGTCCACTGGAAGCGGTACTTGAGGTCCTCGCCGCCATGCCCTGACGGGTTCTCGGGATAGATGCCGACGACCCGCGCCTGGCCGGTGCGGTTCTCGTAGCGGGTGATGATGCCGCCGTACTCGCCGGCGTAGACGATGTCGGGGTCGGCGGGATCGGAGACGACGTGCCCGGCCTCACCGCCTCCTACTCCGTACCAATCCGCGTTGGGGATGCCGCCGGCCGTCAGGCTGTCGCTGGGTCCCTGCGCGGTGCCGATGTCCTGCAGCGCGCCGGCGACGCGGAACGGCACCCGGGTGTCGATCGAGACGTGGTACGGCTGGCCGAGCGGCAGCGGCGGCGCGGTCCAGGTGGAGCCGCCGTTGGTGCTGATATCGACCCCGCCGTCGTTGCCGGCGATGATGCGCTTGCCGTCCTTGGGATCGATCCACACGTCGTGGTGGTCGCCGTGATGCGTGCTGACGTGCTGGAAGGTCTTGCCGCCGTCGATGCTGTGGAGCATCGTCACCTGCGGGCACCAGAGGTCGTCGGGATTGCTCGGCGACACGGTGATCATCGAGTAGTAGAAGGCCCGCTGCCGCAGCTCGTGGCTGCCGTTGATGCGGGTCCAGCTGTCGCCGCCGTCGTCGGAGCGGAAGAGGCCGCCCTGCTCGGCCTCGATCAGCGCATAGACCCGGCGCCCGTCGGAGGGTGCCACGGCGACGCCGACCTTGCCCCAGATCCCGTCCGGCAGCCCCTTGCCGGTGAGCTGCTTCCAGCTGTCGCCGCCGTCGCGCGACATGTAGAGGCCGCTGCCGGGGCCGCCGCTGGCCAGCGTCCAGGGGCGGCGGCGGACCTGCCACAGGCCGGCGAAGACGATGTTCGGGTTGCTCGGGTCGAGCGCCACGTCGGAGGCGCCGGTGTCGGCATCCTTCTTGAGCACCTGCTGCCAGCTCTTGCCGCCGTCACGGGTACGGTAGACGCCGCGCTCCGGGTTGGGTCCGAAGCCGTGGCCGAGGACCGCGGCGAAGGCCACGTCCGGGTTGCGGGGATCGACCGTCATCGTGCCGATGTGCCCGACCAGCTCGAGCACGTGCGACCAGGTCTTGCCGCCGTCCACCGACCTGTAGATGCCGTCGCCCGGCACCGCGTTGCCGCGCAGGTTGGCCTCGCCGGTCCCCACGTAGACGACGTTGGGATCGGAGGGCGCCAGCGCCAGCGAGCCGATCGAGGCCGCCGGCTGGTCGTCGAAGATGGGGTTCCAGGCGATGCCGCCGTCGGTCGACTTGAACACGCCGCCCGACGCCGACGCCAGGTAGTAGACGTTGGCGTTGCCCGGAGCGCCCGCCACCCGCGACACGCGCCCGCCCCACGCCGGCCCGAGCAGGCGGTACTTGAGCGCCGCCAGGCCCGGGACGTCCCACAGCCCGTTGAAGCCGGCGAGCTTGGCCGGCTCCGGGGGTTTTGCGGCCGCCGCTGGCTTCGCGGTTTCCGCTGGCTTCGCGGATTCCGGCGGCTTCGCGGTTTCCGGCGACTTCGCGGTTTCCGCCGGCTTCGCCGCCTCCCGCGGTAGCGCGGGGTTCGGCGCTTGCCCGGTCACCCGCGGTGGCACGGTCGCCTGCGGTTGCGCGGCCTCTCGCGGCTGCGCGGCTGCTGGCGGCGCCTGCGCCGCGGCGGCAGCCGCGGCCGGCGGCACTGCTCCCGGCGCGAGCAGCGCCGCCGCTACCAGCAGCGGCAGGACCGCGGCGAGCGCGCGGCGGCAGGCGGAGGCGGTGAGCTGGCGCAAAAAGACTCGAATGCGGAACGGGAACGGTTGGCGCATGGCGGGCGCTCCTGGCGATGGGTAATGGGCGCGGTGGGGGCGGTGGGCGCGGTGGCGCGATGGGACACGATGCAGCGAGCCGCCGGAGCCGGCGGTATACAGAAAGCAGGCCGCGCGCGAGCTTAGCCAAACGACCACGCCCAGGCAAGGCAGCCTCGGTGCGCGTGCGCCCATCGCATTTCCGTCTTCTATACTGTGGGCCATGAGCGCGATCCTGCCAGCCGGAACCGCAGCCCCGCGATTGGGACCCTACCGGGTGGCGGACTATGACCGGCTGCCGGACGAGCCGCGCTGCGAGCTGGTGTTCGGCAGGTTCCACTTGACCCCGAGCCCGTTCCCGCGGCACCAGATCGTCGCCCAGATGCTTTGGCAACACCTCGATCGTATTGCGGAGGCTGCCGGCGGCATCGTTTTCATCGCGCCGCTCGACGTCGTGCTGGCCGACCACTCGGTGGTGCAGCCGGACCTCTTGTACGTGTCAGCCGCACGGCTCGAGCTGGTCGGCAACCGGGTAGAGGGCGCTCCCGACCTCGTGGTCGAGATCCTCTCTCCCGGCACTGCCCGTTTCGATCGCGGCAGGAAGTTGCAGCTGTACTCCCTCTACGGCATCGAAGAGTACTGGCTCGTCGACCACGAGAGGCGGCAGATCGACTTTCTGATCAAGGAGGCGGGGAGCTTCGTCGCGGCGCCGGTAGTCGCCGGGAAGTACCAGTCCGCAAGGATCCCCGAGATCCATCTGGACATGTCCAAGCTCTGGCGGCAGATGGATGCCAGACTGTTGCGCGTGCCGCGCGCGCGGTAAGCCGCGACGCCGCACCGGCCGGGCGGCTGGACTCCTGGAGATCCCGCCGATCGAGATGGAGGATCGGGCCATGTCAGCACCAAACCGCCGTCAGGCCTGGCTGCTCGGGATCGTTTCGCTGTGGGGCGCGCTGTCGCTCGGCGACGCAGTGCCGGCCCGGTGCGCCGAGCCACGGCGGCCGAGCCTGCAAGGGACCTGGAAGTTCAACTCGGACCTGACGGCACGGTTGAGCAAGGATCAAGATGGACAGGGGGACGAGCGCGCCGGTGGCAGCGCGGGCGACCGTCACCAGGGGGGCGGCCTCGGGTCGCCTGGCGGGGCCATGAGCGGCGGTGCCATGAATGGCGACATGGGCACGGACCCGGCGAGATGGTCGCCGGCCAAGGAGCGCGATGCCAGGCAACGTCGGGAGCTCGTCGCCGACCTCGACACGCTGACCATCTCCCAGCAGGCAGGCCAGGTCACCCTGGTCGATGGAACCGGTCACGCACGGGTCCTCAGAACGGACGGCGGCAAGACCCACGACCAGGGAACGCTCGGCCCGGCGCAGCTGCGGGCCACCTGGGACAAGGACGGCTCCCTGGTGCTGGAAGTGAAGCCCGACAAGGGCACCAGGCACACCGAGTCCTATCTCGTCTCCAACGACGGCAAGCACCTCTACCTGACGGTCACCATCTCGGGACAGCTCGGCCAGCTGCTGCGGGCCTACGATGCGGTGCCGCAGGGCCCCGCGAATTAGAAAGAAACCACCTTCCCGAGGAGGTGGAAGGGGGGACCGCGCCCTACCTCTCGCGCGATGACGAGGCGGCCGGCTCCACGGCCCCAGAGTCAGGCGGCGAGGGCTTGGATCATGTCGCCCAGGCGGTCGAGGCCGCGGGCGACCTCGTCGAGGCTGGGGCCGAACGAGAGACGGACGTGCTGGTGGAAGCGCGAGAGGCGCTGGGCGCGGCGGTGGCCCGGGTTGACGTCGAAGAAGACGCCGGGCACGGTGATCACCCGGTGGTCGAGGGCGGCGCGGAAGAAGGCCATGCCGTCGGCGATCCGCTCCGGCAGGTTGCGCATCGACACGAAGGCGTAGAAGGTGCCGTCCGGGTCGCGGTCGAGCACCATGCCGAGCTCGCGCACCCGTCGCAGCATGAGCCGCCGCTTGACGTCGAACGCCTGGCGGATCGCCGCGCCCTCGGCCAGCACCCGCTGCGGCTCCATGAGCTGGATCGCGGCGCGCTGCAGCGGTTTCGAGCCGCCGCCGTCCAAGAACGAGCCGGCGCTCTCCACCGCCTCGATCACCTGACGCGGCCCCAGCGTCCAGGTGATCCGCCACCCCGGGTAGCGCCAGTTCTTGGTCAAGCCGTCGCAGATCACCACCGGATCGCTGTCCACGTCCTCGACGTAGCGCGCGGCGCTCACCAGCGGCCCGGGCTCGTCCGGTGCCAGGTTCCAGACGTACTGCGAGTAGAACTCGTCGACGAGCAGGCTGCAGTCGAGCTCGCGCCCGAGGTCCACCCAGTCGGCGAGCTCCTTGCCGGAGACGAGCTTGCCCATCGGGTTGCACGGGTTCGACAGCAGCAGCGCCGAAAGCCCGCGCCCGAGGACCTCCCGGCGCAGGTCCTCGACGGTGAAGCGGTAGGCCTGCTCGCGGGAGAGCAGAATGGGGATGGGCGACACCCGACGGAAGATCTCGAGCAGCTCTTCGTAGGCGGTGTAGTCGGGCAGGAAGTGGCCGAGGTTGACCTGGTCGAGGGCGGCGACCGCCCGCGTCAGCGCCGCCCGCCCGCCGCCGGAGATCGCCACGTTCTCGGCGGCGTACTGCGAGGGCAGGCCGCGGCGATAGAGCTGGTTGTAGAGTGCGGCGACTGCCTCGCGCAGCTCCCAGAGACCGCCGACCGGCGCATACTCGTGGTCGGCGGGATCGATCGTCAGCTGGCCGACCCGCGGCGGCGCGCCCGGCAGGGGACCGGTCTCGGGCTGCCCCTGCCCGAGGTTGCACCACCCTGGATGCCCCGGCCGGTAGCCGCGCGCCACCGCCTCGGCGGTGACGTAGACCACCCCCGTGCGCGGCAGCGGACGGAAGGCCTGCAGCGTCGTCGAGCGGCTGAGGGGCGGCGCGACGAACGTCATAGGCCGTTTAGCGTAGCATCTTCCAGGCAACTGCCGTAGGAGGAGCCGCCGTGGAGATCCAACGCGCCGAAGCCTTCGCGCACTACTTCGACGGCATCCGCGGCCGCACGTTGCGGGTCGCGGCCTGCGTCCCGCGCGACCGTCTCGAATGGGCCCCGCGGGCCGGCGGCTTCAGCTTCGGCGACCTGCTGCGCCACCTCGGCGCTATCGAGCGCTTCATGTTCGCCGAGAACGCCCGGGGCCTCCCGAGCCGCTACCCGGGGCACGGGCGCGAGCTGGCCGACGGCTACGACGAGGTGCTGGCGTTCCTGGCGCGGATGCACGCCGAAGCGATGGCGATCTTCCGCGCCCTCACCCCGGCCGATCTCGAGCGCCGTTGCGAGACCCCGGCAGGCGTTGCCATGACCACCTGGAAGTGGCTCCGCGCCATGGTCGAGCACGAGGTCCATCACCGCGGCCAGATCTACCTGATGCTCGGCCTGCTCGGTGTCGCCACGCCGCCACTCTACGGCCTCACCTCCGAGGAGGTGCGCGCCCGCAGCCTGCCTTGGCGGAGCCGCTCGCGGCTGGCCGCGGCCCGGGCCCGGCGGTCCCGGCCGCCAGGCCCGCTGGTGCCGGAGAGGCGTAGGCACTCCCCACCGCCCGGACTGCGTTAGCGGAACTGCACCTTCAGGCCGAGCCGCAGCAGCCGGGGCTTCACCACCTCGTCGACGAAGTTGGCGCGGCCGACGCCGAGGTTGGTCTCGCGCCGCAGCACCTGGCCGGAGACCAGCAGGTTCAGCCCTTCGAGACTCACGGCGACCGCCAGGTCGGAGGTGACGGCAATCTCCTTGTCGAGCCGCGCGTCGAGGCTCACCAGGTCGTCGCTGCGGAAGGCATCGGCCCGCCCGGTGAGCCGCAGGTCGACGGGACCGGCACTGTCGCGGGCGACGGTGCGGTAGTAGGCGAGCGGCAACCCCTGCCGGCCGTCGATCTGGACGGCGGCCGAGACCGCGCCGGGAAGCTCCACGGCGGCGCCCAGGTCGAAGGACCAGCGGCCGGTGAGGTAGAGCGGCCGGCCGCCGGGCAGCGGCGACTGCCCGCCCACCGGCTGGCCGTCGTAGTTGCCGTCCACCAGCGCGGGGGTGGGGTCGGCATAGTGCCGATACTCGGGCCCCAGCTGCCATCGCCAGTCCTGCCAGCTGAGGTGGCTCCGCGCCGTCCAGCGGCGCGCCAGGTGCTGGCGCCATTCGAGCGTCGCGCCCAGCAGGCGCTGCCGCCGGTCGCCGTTGACCAGCAGGGTGCCGCCGGTCGGCGTCAGCCCGGACCGCAGGTCGTAGTAGGGCACGCGGTACGGGGTGCCGTCCGGCAGGCGGCCGGTCTCCACCTCTCTCTCCTGCCAGTCCCCGGCCGTCGCCACCCGCACCGCGTTGCTCGCGGCGTCGCGCACCAGCAGCCGATCCTCGAGCATGCCGGTGACGCGCCGGTAGACCAGCTGCAGGCCGACGACTCCGTCGCCGGCGAGCGCGTGCTCGGCGCTGACCACTGCCTCGTCGGTCAGCTCGGGATGCAGCCGCCGGTCGAGCGCGTTGGCAGGCAGGCCCGGCGGGAGGTGCGGGTCGAAGCCGTTCGGGTACCAGAACCGCACGGTCTGGCCGGGGGCCCCGGGGAAGGCCGGGACGTAGTAGGCGGCGCTGGCCGGGGCCGCGGGATCGACGCGCGCCGGGATGGCGCCGGCGAGCTGCGAGGCGTAGCGCGCCAGCGAGGCGCGCAGCAGCAGCCCCGGCGCGGCGCCCGGCGCCCAGGCGGCCGCCAGGCGCGGCGTCAGGCTGCTCCAGTGGATGCCGCCGGCATCGTTGCCGGCGAAGTGCACGGCGCCGAGCAGCGGGTCGTCCGGCACGGCGGACACCGAGCTCGCCAGGTTGCGCGGCGCCTGGCGATCGAAGCGCAGTCCGACGTCGGCGGTGACCCGGCCCCAGCGCAGGGTGTCCACCGCCCACAGCGCCTCCCTGGTCAGGGTCTGGCGGGCATTGCCGTCGCGCCAGACGTCGAGCACATCCTGATCCGGCGGCAGGTCGAGCACCTGGCCGGCGGTCAGCTGTCGCCATGCCGGCGCCGCGAACCGCGACGTCTCGTCGGTCCGCCGCCATTGGCCCGCCAGGCGCAGGTCGCTCGCCGTCCCGGCGATGCGGCGCGAGTCGCTGACCTCCAGAGCGGCGGCCCGGCTGGTGCTCTCTGCGTCGTCGGCATACCAGCTGCCCTGGGCTACCCCCCTGGCGTCGAGGACCAGCGGCGTGCGCAGGCCGCCCCGCGGCAGGGCGCGAAAGGCGCCGTCGACCAGGCCGGCGGTGGCGGTGGCGTAGAGATCGGAGGAGAGGATCGCGATGTCCGCCAGCCGCCAGACGTCGTCGTGCGCGCGCCGGCCGAGGGTGGTGGCCGGCGCGCGGTCGGGCCCCGCGCCCTCGCCATCCTCCCGGCGGTTGGCGCGGTTCCAGGCAAGGGTGGCGTTGTTGCCGGCGGCCAGGCGGGCATCGAGCTTGGCGGCGCCGCCCAGATCGGAGGTGGTGAACCGCTCACCGCCGAAGGCGTCGAGCGCGGTCCAGCCGCGGTCCACCGCGCCCCATAGCCAGAGCGCGTCGCGGCGCAGCGGACCCCCCAGCTCGGCGCCCACGGCGCCGGTGTCGCGCACCCGGTCGCCGCGAGCGGGCTCGCTCGCCGCCTGGCCCGGCGCCAGGTCACGCACCCTGGAAGCCGCGGCGGCCAGGGGACCGCCGCTCGCGACGCCGCGCGCGGCGAGCCGCCACTCGTTGGTGCCGCGGCGCTCGACGAGGTTGATCTGCAGGCCCGGCTGAAGGACGGCGGGGTCGGCGCCGCCGGTGGTGATCTCGACCGACTCCGCGGCCAGGGCGTTGACGGACAGCGGCAGGCTCGGCGAGGCCGCGTCGCCCACCTCGAAGCCGTCGATGCGCAAGACCCCCCGGTCGCCCGTCGAGCCCGGTCCGACGAACGCCTCGCCGGGCCGGCCGCCATAGCCGGCCACGTAGGCGCCGGTCATCAGCACTCCCGGCGCCTGCGGCAGCGCGGCCCAGGGATCGGCGGCGCCGGTGACGTCGTAGAACGCCAGCCCTCCCCGCAGCGAGTAGAGGGCGCCGATGGCGGGCGGCGCGCCGGCCGGCGGCGGCGCCGCCGCGGCCTTCGCCAGGACCGCCGTCTGCACCTCGCCGGTCTCCTGCCCGCCGCCGCCGGGGGGCACCCCAACGGCCGCCGGCGTGGGGGCGGCGGGCGGCGGGGAGGCCGACGGCGGCACCGGCGAGCCCGTCGCCGGCAGCGCGGCGGCAGCAACGGCTCCGGCGCCGGCGGGCGCGGCGCCGCCGGCCGAGGTGGCATCGCTGGCGGCCGGGGCGGCATTGCTGGCGACCGGGGCGGTGCTGGCGGCGGGCGCGGCGCCGCTGGCGGACGCCCCGCTGGCGGCCGGAGCGGCGCTGGCGGCGGGCGCGGCGCCGCTGGCGGGCGCCCGGCTGGCGGCCGGAGCGGCGCTGGCGACCGGGGCGGCAGCGGCCGCCGCCTGGGCTTCTCCCGGGCGCGCGCCACCGGCGCCGCCGGCGGCGCCGACGAGGAGCGCCAGCAAGGTTGGCACGGCACGATGGATGGCCACGGAGATCCGCGTCCTCACAGCCCGGCCGTCCCGGCCAACCCCATCGCGGCGAGCGGCCCCGCCAGGTCGGCGGGCAGCGGCGCCAGGAACCGCAGCGGGGCGCCGTGCGCCGGATGCTCCAGGCTCACCTCGGCGGCGTGCAGGGCGAGGCGGAAGAGGCCGAAACGCGACCGGAACAGGCGGTTGTGCTCGCCCTTGCCGTAGCGCACGTCGCCGATCACCGGGTGCGAGATGTGCTTCAGGTGGCGGCGGACCTGGTGCAGGCGGCCGGTCTCGGGGACGACCTCGAGCCAGGCATACCTCTCGAAGCTGGCCAGCCGCCGGAAGCGGGTCACCGCCGCCACCCGCGGCCCCCCCGGCGAGCGCGGGATGGGATGGTCCACCACCCCGGCCGCCGGCGGGATGCCGCGCACCAGCGCCAGGTAGCGCTTGCGCACCCGGCCGCCCTCGAACGCCTCGCCCAGCGCCCTGGCCGCCGCGGCGGTGAGCGCCAGCACCAACACCCCGCTGGTGCCACGGTCGAGCCGGTGCACCGGGTGGACGTGGCGGCCCGCCAGCGCTCGCGCCAAGGTCATCACGACCTCGCCGTCGCGGGCCCAGCCGCGGTGGACGACCAGCCCCGAGGGCTTGTCCACCACCAGCAAGTCGTCATCTTGGTAAAGCACGGAAAGCGTGGGCGGGGGTTTCCTGCCGGCCGAGGCGGTGCCGGGCCCGCGGTGCGAGCCGCCCGCCCCTGCGTCTGCTTCGCGGCCAACGGCTTGCATGACGACCTCTCCGCCGCTGAGAGTACACTGGGCCGATCCGCTATCCTACTCGCGGTGGCTGGCGACGACCCGATTCTGGCCGCGGTCGCGGAGATCCTCGAGCGCCTTCTGCCGCCCGGGTTCCTGCCCGCCGCGGCCCACGGCAAGCTGGCCGGGGAGGTGAAGACGCTCAAGGAGCTGCTGATGGAGGCCCGGCCGCCCAAGCTGATGATCGTGGGCCGGAGGGGGGCCGGCAAGTCCTCGCTGGTCAATGCCATCGTCGGGGAGCAGGTGGCGGCGGTGGGCGCGGTGATGGCGCAGACCGGCACGCTCAGCTGGTACCCCTTCGTCACCGGGAAGGGCGAGCTGCGCCTCCTCGACACCCGCGGCCTGGGCGACGGCAGCCGGCCCGAAGCCGCCAACTTCCGCGGCGCCCTGGCGGAGATCGAGGCGGCGCTCGCCAGCGAGGCGCCCGACACGCTGCTCTTCCTGTGCAAGGCCAAGGAGGTGGACTCGCGGATCGGCGAGGACGTTGACAACGTGCTCGCCATCCGCCGCTTCGTCCAGAAGCGCCACGGTTACGAGGTGCCGGTGGTGGCGGTGGTCACCCAGGTCGACGAGCTCGACCCCAAGCGCCTCGAGCCCCCGTATGCCGATCCCGTGAAGCAGGCCAACATCGCGACCGCGGTGACCGCGGTCGAGGCCGCCCTGGCGCAGCGCGGCGTCGCCCTCGCCCGCGTTCTCCCGGTCTCGGCCTACGCGGAGTACCGGGACGGCGAGCGGGTCTACGACAACTACTGGAACATCGACCGCCTGATCGAGTACCTGATCGAGGGGTTACCGCAGAGCGCGCAGCTGCAGCTGGCGCGGCTCACCCGCCAGCGCGCCGTGCAGGAGCGCCTGGCGCGCCGCCTGACCGCCGCCGCGGCGACGCTCACCGCCGGCATCGGCGCGGCGCCGATCCCGATCGCCGACATCGTGCCCATCACCGGCCTGCAGCTCGGCCTGATCACCGCCATCGCCTACATCTCGGGGCGGGAGGCCTCCCGCGAGTCGGCGCGCGAGTTCCTGCTGGCGCTGGGAGCCAATGTCGGCGCCGCCTTCGCTCTGCGCGAGGCGGCGCGGGCGCTGGCCAAGGTGGTCTTCCCCGGCGGCGGCTCGGCCATCTCCGGAGGGGTGGCGTTCGCCGGCACCTGGGGCGTCGGCGAAGCGGCCACCGCCTATTTCATCCAGGGCCGCTCGATTCGCGAGGCGAAGCGCTTGCTGCGCCGCCGCCGGCAGCCCGCGGCGCCGGCCGCGCCCGCCTGAACCCTCCGGTCTTCCCGGAGAAGACGACGCCCCTCTTGAGGACGGTCCCCTTCTCGCTTCGACGCTATCCCGACCAGCGGGTGCTGAAGCGCGGCCGGAAGATCGAGGCCGCCTTCGCGGCGCGGGTCTCGGTGTCGCCGAGCCGCTCGAGATCCGCCGGCGGCTGGCGGGGATCGATGGGCTGACCGTCGCCTTCCAGCTGCGGGAGCCGCGCGCCGGCCGCGGCTCTGCCTGTCGCCAATCGCGGCATCCGGGTCGAAGGCGCCATCGGCCCGATCGGAGCGTCGGGACGGGCGGTGTGGCGGCCGCCCGGGTGGCGACGGCCCGCGCCCTGTCCCGCGTGATGGCCGGCGCCGCGGCCGCCCGGAGCGCCGTTGGCCGGGCGGGAGCCGCGCCCCGTCGCGCGGCCCTGGCCGGCGCTCGCCGCGTGCCGGGGCGCCCCGCCGTGATGGCCGCGGACGCCACGGTCGGAGGATGAGGCGGCAGCGCCGGCGAGGTGCCCGGGCTGTGCCGCCGGCCTGCCGCCGTGGCCGCGCTGCACGTCTCCGTGGCCGCCGCGATGCCCGGGGCGGCGGCCGCCGCTGCCGGCGGAAGGCGCCGCGGACGGCACGGTCGCCGCGGCTTGCGCCGGCACCTGCGCGCGCTCCGCCTTGCGCGCGGCCTTCTCGCGCGCCCGCGCCCGCTCCTCGGCCTTGCGCGCGCGGATGGCGGCGATGCGTTCGGCGATGGGGATCTCGAACCGCTCGCCCGGCTCGGCGGCATAGTCGAAACCGGCGAGGGTGCGTTGCGGCAGGCGCCTGCCGAGCGCGCGCTCGATGGCGTACCAGTCCGCCTGCTCCTGGGGCGCCACGAAGGTGAAGGCGTCGCCGACCGCGCCGGCGCGGGCGGTGCGCCCGACACGGTGGATGTAGTCCTCCGGCACGTTGGGGACGTCGAAGTTGATGACGTGGGAGAGCGCCTCGACGTCGATGCCGCGCGCCGCGATGTCGGTGGCGATCAGCACCCGCAGGTCGCCGCTCTTGAAGCGGCCGAGGGCGTCGGTGCGCTGGGGCTGGCTGCGGTTGCCGTGGATGCGGTCGCAGGGCATGCCCTGCCGGTCCAGGAAGTCGGCCAGGCGGTTGGCGCGGTGCTTGGTGCGGGTGAAGACCAGCACGTTCTTGATCTCGTCGCGCCGCAGCAGCTCGAGCAGCAGCCACGGCTTGAGGTCCTCGGAGACCGGATAGACCGCCTGCTCGACGCCGTCCGCGGGCTGCGCCCGGCGCTCCACGTTGATGGCGACCGGGTCGCGGAGCATCTCCTGTGCCAGCTCGACGATCGGCGGCGGCAGGGTGGCCGAGAAGAGCATCGTCTGGCGGTCGCGCGGCAGCGCCGCGAGCACTCGCCGCACGTCGGGGAGGAAGCCCATGTCGAGCATGCGGTCGGCCTCGTCGAGCACCAGCACCTCGAGGTCGTCGAGCCGCGCGTAGTCGTTCTGGAAATGGTCGAGCAGCCGCCCCGGGGTGGCGATCAGCACGTCCACGCCGCGGCGGAAGGCGTCTTCCTGCGGGCCGCTGGCGACGCCGCCGAAGACGGCGGCGCCGGTCAACGGGGTGTGCGCCGCGAACCACGTCAGGTGCTCGGCGATCTGCGCGGCGAGCTCGCGCGTGGGGGTGAGCACCAGGGCGCGGGTGGCGCCGGGCGGCCGGCCGAGGAAGCGCTGCAGGATGGGCAGCAGGAAGGCCGCCGTCTTGCCGCTCCCGGTCATGGCGCAGGCGAGGACGTCGCGCCCGGCCATCGCCGGCGGGATCGTCTGCACCTGGATCGGGGTGGGCTCGACGAAGCCGAGCTCCTGGATGCCGAGCAGCAGCTCGGGGGCGAGGCCGAAGGAAGCAAAGTCATTCATGTGCACGCTCTCTCTTCGGCGGCCGCTCCCTTGGAGGGGGAGAGCGCACCGCCAGTGCGTTTCCGGCTGGAACTCGGAGAAGAACGGGGGGCTTGCCGGGAGGCCGCCGCTCGGGTCCCGGAAGTCGCTCCTCCGGGCAATCGTCAAAGCCTGGTCCGCGCCGTCTCGCGCCGGCCGCCGTCCCCTCTCTCCAGAGGGCTCGGAGGACTCCTCAGGGACATGGCGCATGGCCATCACCGGCCATGCAGCCCCTGGTGGGCGCTCGGGGCGCTTCGGGTGCCGCCGCTGATCCCTTACCTGTCAGGCCGCGGTGGCCGTCCGGGAGCGACTGCGGCGCAAGGGTCTCACATCTCGGCGAAAAAGCCAAATCCGCGGGCTTTTTCTGCACCGGGTCCATGAGCCGGTGCTCGCTTTTCGATCCGCCTGGCGGGCTTTCCGGTGCCCGGCGCCGGGCGCTTGAATCGGTTCCTCGCCCTCCCCGGTCCCGCGTCCGCGGCCGGCTACTTGGCCGCCGGGGGCGGCGCGGCGCGGGCGGTGCGGCGGGCGCGGAGCATCTCGTAGAAGGCCGGCAGCAGCGAGACCACGACGATCGCCAGGATGACCAGCGAGAAGTTGTTCTTGACCGCCGGCACGTTGCCGAACAGGTACCCGGCGAGGACGCCGACCACCACCCATAACAAGCCACCGGCCACGTTATATGCCGTGAACTTGCCGAAAGGCATCCTGCCCAGGCCGGCGACGAAGGGCGCCACGGTGCGCAGGATCGGCACGAAGCGGGTGATGACGATGGTCTTGGCGCCGTAAGTCTCGTAGAACTCGTGGGTTCGCTCGAGGTGCTCGGGGCGCACCAGCCGCCGGCGGGAGGCCACGAGGCGCGGCCCCGCCAGGTGGCCCACCCAGTAGTTGACGGTGTTGCCGAGGACGGCGGCCACCAGCAGCACCACGATCAGCCACGCCGCCGACAGCGCGCCGAGGCCGGCAAAGGCGCCGGCGGCGAACAGCAGCGAGTCGCCGGGCAGGAACGGCAGGACCACCAGCCCGGTCTCACAGAACACGATCAGGAACAGCAGCAGGTAGGTCCAGGCGCCATACTCCCGCAGCACCCCGCCCAGCGTGCGGTCGAGGTGCAGAAAGAGATCGGCGAGGTGCCTGAGCAAGCCCATGTCGGTCGGTGCGGTCGCTGGCGGCAGCGCTCCCCTCGCGCCTGCGGACGGGAGCCACCGGCGCGCGGAGCCTAAGGGCTCGCCGCGCCAAAGTCCAGCGAGCGGCGGCTACTTCAGGTAGCCGAGCGCCCGCAGCTTGGTGATATAGCGCCACTCGAGGTAGGTGGCGCCCAGGGTGTCGGCGTGCGGGAGGAAGAGCGAGCGCGCCTTCCGGCGGGCGGCGAGCTCGCGCTCCCCCCAGGCGCGCATGGCGGCGGCCAGCCGCGGCTCGCGTGCCGCCAGGTTGGTGCGCTCGCCCGGGTCCCGGCGGAGGTCGTAGAGCTCGGCGGGCAGCGCCGGGTCGCGCGCCACCACCAGCTTCCAGGGGCCGCGGCGCACCGACCAGCGCGGCCGGCCGTGCAGGATGACGTCGGCCATCAGGGTCGGGCGCTCGACCGCGGCCGGCCGGCCGTCGAGCAGCGGCGTGAGGTCGACGCCCTGGCTCGCGGGGGGCTCGACGCCGACCGTGCGGAGGAGGGTAGGGAAGAGATCAGCGAGCTGCACCGGGTCGCGCACCACCGCCGGCCGCCGGCCGGGGATGCGCAGCAGCGCCGGCACGTGGACGAGCTCCTGGTAGAGGGTGTGGCCGTGGTCGGAGTTGGTCTCGTAGCCCAGCCGCGCCTCCTGGTCGAGGCGGTCCCAGAACTCCTCGCCGTGATCGCTCACCACCGCCACCACCGTGCGGCCCTCGAGCCCCGCCGCGCGCAGGCCGTCGAAGAAGCGGCCCAGCTGGCGGTCGGTGTAGGCAAGCTCGGCGCGGTAGAGGGCCGCGAACCAGGGCCGGTCGGCTGGCGGCGGGATCACGGTGCGCTCCGGATTGCGGTCGGCCTCGCAGCCCAGCCGGCCGCGGTAGGCGGGGGCGAGACGGCGCGCCACCCGGGTGCACTCCGGCTCCGGCGCGCTGTAGGGCGAGTGCATGTCGAAGAGGTGCAGATAGAGGAACGTGCGGCGGTCGCCGGCGGTCCGCCGCAGCCGCTCGAGGGCGCGGTCCACCAGCACCTCCGCCCGGTCCTCGTAGGAGGTGTAGTCGTCGAAGCCCTGGTGCACGCCGAAGCCGGGCAGGATATAGAAGTTCTGGTAGACGCCCATGGTGTAGAAGCCCTGGCGGCGCAGTGTGCCCGCCAGGGTGCGCACGCCGCCGGGCAGGCCGGTGGGCGCGAAGTCGTTCTGCCGCGGGCTCGCCGGATCGAAGTCGCCGAAGCGCTGGCCGGCGCCGTGGGTCTGGGGCTGCAGGCCGGTCAGCAGCGAGCAGACGCTCGGCAGCGTCCAGGGGGAGGGCGCCAGCATCTCGGCGAAGCGCACGCCCTGCCGGGCGAACGCGTCGAGGCGCGGCGTGAGGCCGAGACTGTCGCCGTAGGACCCCAGCACGTCGGCGCGCAGGGTGTCGACCAGGATCACCACCAGGTTGCGGCCGTCCGGGCGCCCCGGCCGGATGAGCAGCGGGTCGCCCCACACCGCCGCGCCCTCGGGGAGCCGGGGCTCGCCGGCGCGGCCCGCCGCCGCCTCGAGCACCAGCCGGCGGGGGTGCCGCGAGGGCCCGCCCGGCAGCTCGCGCCGCACCAGCCGCCAGGCCGGGCCGCCGGCGCTCCCGCCGGCCACGGTCTCCCGCAGCCACGGGCGGCGCTCCTCGCCGTCGACGAGGGTCGCGCTGAACGCCGCGGTCACCCCGGGGCGGTCGTACTCGGGGAGCAGGCCGACGTGGGCCTCGAAGAAGGTGCCCGCGGGCAGGTCGTCCGGCAACGGCAGCTCGATCGGCCGGCCGCCGCCGGCGAGCGACGGCATCGTCTCGCCCCCCAGCGACATCGAGCGGTAGGGCTCCTCGGGCGCCTCGGCGCCGACCTTCAACAGGCGCAGCCGGCCGCCGTCCACCGCCAGGCGCAGGCCCAGCACCTCGCCATGCCAGTGCGCCTCGCGCTCCAAGTCCACCTCGTAGACGTGGGGCTGGCCGTCGCCGGCCACCGGGAAGCTCAGGGCGCGGAAGCGCGTGAAGCCGCGGTCCTGGGGCAGCCGCCAGGAGAGCGTCGCCAGCCGGGCGGTGCCCTCGGCCTCCAACCGCAGGCGGCCGACGAGCGAGGCGGACAGCTCCGCCGCCACCTCGTAGGGAGCCTCCGGCGTCGCCTCCCCGGCCGGGAGCGCCGGCAGAGCCGGCAGCGCACCGCCCGCCGCCGCCTCGCCGCTGCCGCCGCGCAGCTGGTCGCCCAGGTGCGCCAGCTTCTCGGGCGGCGGGGCCGCCGGCCGGCCGCCGCAGCCGGCGACGGCCAGGAGGACCACCGGCAGCAAGCCAAGCCTGCTGCCGCGCTCAGGGAATCCCATAACCGAACTGCTGGATCAGCGTCCTCGCCGGCGTGCTGCGCAGGAAATCGAGGAAGGCCCGCGCCGCGGCATCGTCTTTGCCGCGCGCGAGCAGCACGGCCTGCTGCTCGATCGGGCGGTAGCGCTCCGCAGGCACGATCCAAAGCGAGCCCCGCGCCTTGCCGGCGGCGCGGACCTGCGACAGCGCCACGAAGCCCAGCTCGGCGTTGCCGGTCTCCACGAACTGGTAGGTCTGACCGATGTCCTCTCCCTGCACCAGGCGAGGCGCCAGCCTCTGCCACAGGCCCAGGCCCTGCAGCACCTGCCGCGCGGCCGCGCCATAGGGAGCGAGCTCGGGATTGGGGATCGCGAGATGGCGGAAGCGGTCGCCGGCGAGCACGGCTCCCGCCGGGTCGACCAGGCCCGGGTCCGTGCTCCACAGCACCAGCTTCCCGATCGCGTAGGTGAAGCGGCTCCCCGCCACCGCCGCGCCCTCCTTCTCGAGCTGCGCCGGGCGCTCGGCGTCGGCCGACAGCAGCACCTCGAAGGGAGCGCCGGCGATGATCTGGACGTAGAGCTTGCCGGAGGAGCCGGAGCTGATCGCCAGGCGGTGACCGGATGCCTTCTCGAAAGCGACCGCGAGCTTCTCGAGCGGCGCCGTGAAGTTCGCGGCCACCGCGACAGCGACCTCCACCGCCCGCGCCGGGCGCATGGCGGCGCTCGCCAGCGCGTGCAGCGCCAACGCGACGACGGCCAGACGCCAGCGACCGCTCGACATGCCCGCAACGATAGGACGCCAGCCTGCGAGACTTCAACCACCTCGACCACGTCACCTACCCGCCGTCGCTCTTGCGGTGGTAGTGGCGACGGGCCTTGGCGCGGTTGCCGCAGGTGTCCATCGAGCACCAGCGGCGGGAGCGGTTACGGCTGCGGTCGAGGAAGAGCCAGGTGCAGGCGGCGCCGGCGCACTCTCGGACCTGCTTGCTCGCGTCGGAGGCGAGCAGGTCGGCCGCGGAGCGCAGGATGGGCCAGAGCGGCGCCGCGAGGGCCGCCTTTCCCGGCGCGGCCGGCTCGGCCCAGGTCCAGGCGAAGCCGGCCCCCCGGCGTGCGAGGCGCAGGCGGGAGAGCGCCGCCGGCAGCGCGGCGTTCAGCCGCTCGAGGTCGGCGGCGGCAGGCGCGCGCCTGGCCGCCGTCGCCGAAAAGATGCGGTAGAGGTCCTCCCGCAGGCCGCGGCCCTGCGCGAACACGGCCGCGGCCGCCCGCGGGTGCCGCGCCGCCCGCCCGGCAAGCCGGGCCGCGTGCCCGCCGCTCAGCAGCCCGGCCTGCAGCGCGAAGGCGACGAGATCGCCATACCCGCGCAACGACTCGGTCTCCGGCCGGCCCCGATCGGCCCAGGTGTTGGCGAAGTCGAGACAGGGCGCGCCGCCGGACAGGTCGAAGCTCGGAGCGGCTGGGCGGTCCTCCACCACGGCGTCATTCTAACCGACAAAGGCACCTTGACAGGTGAGAGGGGACAGGATAGTCTAACTGGCGTCATGTAGATAACTGGTTAGAGGAAGAACCCATGGAGACGACGATGAGTCAAGTCGAGAACCTCGCCGATCTGCTGGAGCGCGGCTTCCGCGGCGGTGCCTGGCACGGGCCGGCGCTGGCCGAGGCGCTTGCCGGCGTGGATGAGGCCAAGGCCGCGGCGCGGCCGTTGGCCGGCGCGCATTCCATCTGGGAGATCGTCAATCACCTGACGGTCTGGAACGAGGTGCCGCGGCGCCGGCTCGACGGCGAGCGGCTCCAGAACCTCCCCCCCGAGCGCGACTGGCCGCCGGCCGACGACCTCTCCGCGGGCGCTTGGCGGGCGGCGGTGGCGGCGCTGGCCGCCGCCCATGCCGCGCTGCACGCGCGCGTGCTCGAGCTCGCCGACGGCCAGCTCGACGATCCGGTCGCCGGCAGTGACGCCACGGTGCGCGGCATGCTGCTCGGCATCTTGCAGCACAACGCCTATCACGCCGGCCAGATCGTGCTCCTGCACAAGGCGCCGGGAGCGCCGGCGGGAGCGCGGCCGTGACCGCGCTCGAGACGGCGCGCGACGAGCTGCTCGAGCGCCGCGAGCGCCTGGCCAGCCTGGCGGTGACGGTCCGCGAGAGCCAGCTCGTCGAGCTGCTGCAGCGCGTCGACAGCGCCTTGGAGCGCCTCGACGGCGGGACCTGGGGACAGTGCGCCGTCTGCCAGGGGACCGTCGAGCCGGAGCGGCTGGCGGCGGACCCGCTGCTGACCGTCTGCCTCGAATGCCTCTCTCCCACCGAGCGGAAGGCCCTGGAGCGGGACCTGGAGGCGGCGGCCCGCGTCCAGGCCGCGCTCCTCCCGCCGCGCCAGCTTCGGCACGACGGCTGGGAGGTGGCGCTGCTGTGGGAGCCTCTCGGTCCCGTCTCCGGCGATCACTACGACCTGCTGCCGCCGAAGGGCGAGGACGAGCCCCTGCACCTGGTGGTGGGCGACGTGGCGGGCAAGGGCGTGGCCGCGTCGCTGCTGCAGGCGCATCTGCACGCCCTCCTGCGCGCCCTGGCCACCCCCGAGCTGTCGCTCGCGGCGCTGCTCGCCCGGGCCAACCGCCTGCTGTGCGAGGTCACCCTTCCCGCCGCCTATGCCACCCTGCTGGCGGCGCGGCTCTACCCCGGCGGGCGGGTAGAGCTGGCGAGCGCCGGGCATCCGCGGCCCCTGCTCGCCGACCGCCGCGGCGTGCGGCCGGTGGAGGGCGCGGGGCTGCCGCTGGGGCTCTTCTGCGAGGCCGAGTACGCGACGCGCGACCTTCACCTCGCCGCCGGCGACACGCTGGTGCTCTACACCGACGGCTGGACCGAGGCGGCGACGGACGAAGGCGAATACGGCATCGGCAGGGCCGCCGCTACGCTACGCCGGGTCAAGGACCGTCCGCTGGCCGAGCTCCTCGCCGCCTGCCGGCAGGAGATGGAGGAGTTCCTGCACGGCGCGCCGCGCGCGGACGACTTGACCCTGCTAGCGCTCCGCCGCACGGCCTGACGCCGCGGCCGGCCGCCGAACGGGGCGGGCGTCGAGGCGGTCGCGGATCCAGCAACCGCCGAGGACGCGGCTGCCACGATAGAAGACCGCCGCCTGGCCGGGGGTGACGCCGCGCTGCGGCTCCGCAAACTCGACCTCCACCTCGCGCGGGCCACCGGGGCGGGCCGCGCTGGTCGCGCCCGCCCCGGCGATCGCGCGCGCCGCGCTTGCCGCGCCCACCACGCTCACCGCGGCCACCCCGCCTGTCGCGCCTGCCGCGCCGCTGCCGGCGCCCCGCGCGGCGCGCGGCCAGATGCGGGCGGCGACGCCGGGGTGGCGGGAGCGGATGCGGACGGTGGCCTCGATGGCGCCGCCCGCGCCGCCCGCCGGCTCCGGGCCGATCCAGTGCAGCCGCTCGCCGAGCAGACCGGCGGCCAGCAGCTCGCGCTCCTCGCCCACCACCACGCGGTTCGCCTCGGGCTCGATCGCCAGGACGTAGAGCGGCCGCGGCGCGGCGATCCCCAGGCCCCGGCGCTGGCCGACGGTATACCGGTAGTAGGGCTGCCCGGAGCCCAGCGCCTTGCCCCCGGAGTCGACCACCGCCGCCGGGAGCCCGGCGCCGCCGGCCTGCGCCTCGACGAACTCGCGCACGCCGCCCTCGACGAAGCAGACCTCCATGCTCTCGCCCTTCTCCGCCACCGCCAGCCCGGCCTGCCGGGCCAGCGCCCGCACCTCGCACTTGGTCATGGCGCCGAGCGGGAAGAGCGACGCGGCCAGCTGCTCGCCGCCGAGCTCGAAGAGGAAGTAGCTCTGGTCCTTGGCGGCGTCGAGCGCGGTGTGCAGCTCGGGCCCCTCGGGGCCGTCGAGGATGCGGGCGTAATGGCCGGTCGCGAGCCGCTCGGCCCCGAGCCGGCGGGCGCGCTCGAGGAGCAGGTCGAACTTGATCCAGGTGTTGCACCGCACGCAGGGGCTCGGCGTGCGGCCAGCCAGGTAGTCGGCGACGAACGGGTCCACCACCTGCTGGCGGAACTCGCGGTCGAGCCGCAGCGTGTAGTGCGGGATGCCGGCCTGCTGCGCCACCCGCCGCGCGTCGCCCAGGTCGAGCGCGCCGCAGCAGCGGCCGTGCCGCGCCCGCGCCGACTGGTCCCAGAGCAGCATCGACAGGCCGACGACCGGTCGCCCGGCGCCGGCGAGCAGCCAGGCGGCCACCGACGAGTCGAGACCGCCGCTCATCGCCACCGCGACGAGCCCCGCCGGCGGGGCCGTGCGCTCGCCGCTCATCTCCGGCACGCCAGGGCCGCGTAAGGGGGCCGCCAGCTCGCCGCTCATCCCCGGCAGGCCAATGCGGCGCCGGTCAGCCGGCGCAGCGCCGCGGCCTCGCGCCCCAGCGCGCCGAGGAAAAGATCGACCTCCGCCGGCCGGTTGGCGATGCCAAAGCTGACCCGGATCGAGGACAGCGCCTCCTCGGCCGAGAGGCCCATGGCGAGCAGCGTCTGGCTGGGCTCGACGGTCCCCGACGAGCAGGCCGAGCCGGTGGAGACGGCGAAGCCGGCGAGGTCGAGCCGGATGAGCAGGGCCTCGCCCTCGACGCCGTCGAGCGCCACGTGCGACGTGTTGGGCAGCCGCGGCGCCGTGCGGCAGTGGACGACGGCGCCCGGCACCGCCGCCGCCAGGCCGGCCTCGAAACGGTCGCGCAGCGCCGCCAGCCGCAGGGGGCGGACGCCGCCGCCGCCGGGCCCGCCGCCCTCGCCCGGCCCGCCCCGCTCGCCCGATCCGTCACCCTCGCCCGCCCGGCCCCGCTCGCCCGGCCCGCGGCGGTCGCCAGGCCCGCCCCGCTCGCCGGGCCCGCCGCCGTCGCCCTCCTCGCGCGGCGCGCCCACCTCGGCCCGCGCCAGCGCCGCCGCCGCTCCCAGGCCGACGATCGCCGGCACGTTCTCGGTGCCGGCGCGCCGCCGCCGCTCCTGGCTGCCGCCGGCGAGCAGCCCCTCGATCTCGACGCCGTCGCGCAGCCAGAGCGCCGCCGCCCCCAGCGGCCCGCCGAACTTGTGCGCCCCGAGCACCAGGAAGTCGACCCCCAGGCGGGCGACGTCGACCGGCACCTTGCCCACCGCCTGCACCGCGTCGCAGAGCAGCGGGATGCCGCGCCGCCGGCACTCGGCCGCCACCTCGGCGACCGGCTGCAGGGTGCCCACCTCGTTGTTGGCGAGCATGAGGCAGGCCAGCCGCGTGTCGGGCCGCAGGGCATCGATCATGGCTGCGGCCGGCACCACGCCGTCCGCGCCCGGCGGCACCCGCGTCACTGCCAGCCCCGCCCGCTCGGCGCGCTCCGCCGACCGGCGCACTGAGGGGTGCTCCATGGCCGAGATCACCAGGTGGCCGCCGGCGCTCCCTGCCGGGCCCCGGGCGCGCTCGACGGCGTCGGCCACGACGGTGTTGTTCGCCTCGGTGCCGGAGGCGGTGAAGACCACCTCGGGCGGGCGCCCCCCGATCAGCGCCGCGACCTGCTCGCGTGCCTCCTCGACGGCGTTCCGCGCGGCCTGCCCGGCGCGATGGATCGACGACGGATTGCCGTGGCGCTCGCCGAGCCACGGCAGCATCGCCTCGCGGACGCGCGGATCGAGCGGCGTGGTGGCGTTGTGATCGAGGTAGACCTGAGGCATGGCGGAGGTATTCTAGCGCGTGAACCGCCGGCGGCCCGGCCGGCACTCACAGCCTGGCGGGAGGCATCGGCAGCCTCGCGTCCGGGGCGCGCGGGGCGCGTATAGTGCATGGGAGCGCGCCCGCGCGCGGGCAAGGGCCTTCCCCCGGCCCCCCGCCCCCTTCCCGGGCAAGCCGGGAAACCCGGCCGGGCGCCGCCGAGGCCCGAGACGCGGAGCAGGAGACGGAGCGAGACGCGGATCGGGGACGGAAAGAGACGCGGAGCGAGTGACGGAGCGAGACGCGGAGTAGAGACGATGGCAACCTGGCGCACCACCCAAACATCTTCGAGCACGAGCGCCCGCGCGCTCCTCGTCCTCTGGCTCGCCCTGAGCGCGGCGCCGGCCCTGGCGCCCGCCGCGCACGCGCGCCTCCTCGACACCAAGGCCAAGACCAGCCGCGAGCAGAAAAAGGCGATCGAGAAGCTGGCGCCGCAGTACCGTGCCTGGCTCGAGGAAGTCGAGGTGCTGATCACCAAGGAGGAGAAGCGGGCGTTCCTCGAGCTGCAGGAGGACTACCAGCGCGACGCCTTCATCGAGCACTTCTGGCAGGTCAGGGACCGCGGCGCCATCAACGGCGAGTTCCGCCACCGCTGGGAGGCGCGCGTTGAGGAGGTCCGCACGCGCTTCGGCAAGCTGAGCGACGAGCGCGCGCGCGTCTTCCTGCTCAACGGACCGCCGGTGGCGTTGATCCAGCAACGCTGCAACGTCCTGCTGTGGCCGATCGAAGCCTGGTTCTATCACGGCAGCGAGCGCCTGAGAGGCGACTTCGTCATCGTCTTCTACCAGGTCTGGGGGGCCGGGCAGTACCGCATCTGGGAACCGGCGACCGGCCTCACGGAGCTCTTCCAGGACTCGCGTTCCAACCACACCCTCGGCGAGATCGCCAGCAGCTGCCGCGACGGCCAGGCGATCGCCAGCGCCCTCGCCTGGGTGAGCAACCAGGGGATGGGCTACGGCACCATCGAGGCCAAGTTCGAGTCCACTCCCCAAGGCCCCGGCGGCGAATGGCTCAGCTCGTTCCACTCCTACTCGACCGACATCCCGGTCGGCGTCCCCAACCTGCCGGCCAAGATGGAGGTCACCTACCCCGGGCATTTCGGCGAGCGCACCATGGTGGAGGCGGTGGTCAGCGTGCCCGCGGCCGCGGCGACGGTGCTGCAGCTCGCCGATCGCCGTTCGTACAACCTGCTGCTCACCGGCGAGGTGCTGGAGAACGGCAAGCTCTTCGAGAACTTCCGCTACAAGTTCGAGTTCACCGGCAGCGAGCCGTCCGGCGCCACGCTGCCGCTGGTCGTCCAGCGCCCCCTGCGCCCCGGGCAGTACACGTTGATCGTCAAGCTCGAGGACCTCAACTCGCCGAAGCTCTGCCGCATCAAGCAGGAGCTTGAGGTGCCGCACGTCGACCGGGAGACGCCGCCGCCCCTGCCTTCCGACCCCGAGAGCCGGGCCGTGCTGGCCGAGGCCAACGCCGCCATCGGCAACGGCGAGAACACGCTCAAGCTGATCGCGCCGCGCGGCGAGCTGCAGACCGGCCTGATGCGCTTCGACACGCTGGTGACCGGGCACGACGTCCGCCGCGTGACCTTCTCCCTCGACGGCAAGGCCATCCTCACCAAGACCAAGCCGCCCTACAGCGTCGAGCTCGACCTCGGCCACCTGCCGCGCTCGCGCATCCTGCTCGCCACCGCCTTCGACGCCGCCGGCACCCAGGTGGCCAGCGACGAGGTGGTGATCAACGCCCCCGCCCATCGCTTCCGGGTGCGGCTGACCGAGCCGCAGCGCGGCCACAGGTACGAGAGCAGTCTGCTGGCGCGCGCCGAGACCGACGTGCCCGAGGGGGAGAGCATCGACCACGTCGAGTTCTACCTCAACGAGCAGCTGGTGGCGACGCTCTACCAGCCGCCCTGGACGCAGCCGATCGTGCTGCCCAAGGCACAGCCGCTGGCCTACGTGCGCGCGGTCGCCTACACCCCCGACGGCAACACCACCGAGGACCTGGTGTTCGTCAACGCGCCGGACAACGTCGAGCAGCTCAACGTGCAGTTCGTCGAGCTCTACACCTCGGTGCTCGACCACCAGGGACGGCCCGTCCTGGGCCTCGCGCAGAAGGACTTCTCGGTCGCCGAGGATGGGGTCCACCAGGCCATCACCCGCTTCGAGCGGGTGAGCGACCTGCCGATCCATGCGGCGGTGGTGATCGACAGCTCGGGGTCGATGGAGAAGGCGCTGCCGCAGGCGCGCGACGCGGCGCTGGGCTTCCTCAGGCAGGCGATCACGCCGAAGGACCGGGCGGCGGTGATCACCTTCAACGACCACCCCAACATCGGCGTCAAGTTCTCGAACGACCTCGACACCCTGGCCGGCGGGCTCGCCGGGCTCAAGGCGGAGCGCGGCACCTCGCTCTGGGACACCATCATCTTCACGCTCTTCTACTTCAACGGCGTCAAGGGGCAGCGCGCCATCCTGCTGCTCACCGACGGCCGCGACGAGAGCAGCCGCTTCAGCTTCGAGGACGCGCTCGAGGACGCGCGCCGCGCCGGCGTCACCCTCTACACCATCGGCTTGGGCGACGACATCGAGAAGCGCAAGCTGACCAAGCTCTCGGAAGAGACCGGCGGGCGCGCCTTCTTCATCAAGAGCGCCGCCGAGCTCGCCGCCATCTACGCCACCATCCAGGAGGACCTGCGGTCGCAGTACCTGATCGCCTACCAGTCCACCAACACCAGCCCGGAGACCAACTTCCGCTCCGTGGACGTCAAGGTCGACCGCCCCGGCACCGAGGTGAAGACCCTCCACGGCTACTACCCGTAGCCGAGTCCACGACGCCGGCGTCCATAGCAACCTTGTCGTTTTCGAGCGTCGGGACCTCGCTCGCACAAGGCTCGCTCGGTCCCGCCGCGGACCAGTCTCGAGATCAAGCGGTTCATCAGCCAGCCGTGAGCACGCCACCGCATCTTCTCATCTGTGTCGCGAATCAGGGCGCGGAGGATCTCCAGGTGCTCAAGATCTACCGCCGCCTTCCAGACGAAGAGGCTGCGTCCAAAGGCTTCGTCCGAGTCATCGACGACTCGGGCGAGGACTATCTGTACCCCGAGTCAGCCTTCCTGTCCTTGCCTCTCCCGCCTGCCCTCGAGCAGCAACTCGAGGGTCTCGCGGCCGGTCGGTCGAATACCTGAGAGTACGCCGCGGCATGGAGCTGCGTACCGGCGTCCAGCCGGGCGCCGACCGGGTGCGCGAGAAGGCCATTCATGACGCCTCGTGACAACCTCCATAGGTTGGTGGACACTCTCCCCGAAAGCGAGCTGGAGCACGCCGCGTGTGTGCTCGAGGCGTTGCGCCAGGCCGCCACGCCACCCAATCGGTCGCTCGAGGACGCACCTCTCGACGACGAGCCAGAAACGCCAGAGGAAAGGGCGGCCGTGGAAGAGGCACGCAGCGACGTGGCTGCGGGCCGCGTAATCTCCCACGAAGAAGCAAAACGGCGGTGGGGCCTATAGGTGGTCTCGCGGCAACGAACCGGGAACCCTAGAGGAAAGTTGACTTGTCAACCCCCCTTGTCGAGGCGTTTCCTTGGCCGCCTTCCGCGCCACCTTCCTACGCTACACGGGATCGAGCCGGGCCGCCTTGGCCCGGCCGCCCTTCGCTGCACCGAGCAGGCCGAGTGCGACGGAGGGCTTCCACCTTTCTGGGCGGGGCGGCCGTCCATCCAGTACCCTTCGGACGGCGCGCGGGCCAGCAACACACTAAGGCACCACTACCAGCGGTCCGGCCCGCTTGCCGGCAATCGCTTTGGCGGTTAGGATGGCGGCGATGTGGATTTCCCTCCGGCGGGCTCACCGGCGCCGCCGCCTCGTCTGGATCGTTGGGGCTCCCTTGCTGGTGGCCGGCGCGGTGATGCTGGCGGCCTGGCTGGCGGCGCTCCACCCCGCGATGGCTGGCGGCTCCCCGCCGGCGGCGGCGGTTCCGGCGGACCTGGCTCCCAAGTACCGGGCCTGGCTCGAGGAGGTGGCGCCGCTGATCAGCGAGCGGGAGCGGCAGGTGTTCCTGTCGCTCACCCGCGACTACCAGCGCGACGATTTCATCCAGCGCTTCTGGGACGTGCGCGATCCCTTCCCGCAGACGCCGCGCAACGAGCTGCGGGACGCCTGGGAGGAGCGCCTGCAGAAGGCCCGTGAGCGCTTCGGCAACGTGACCGAGGAACGGGCGCGGGTGCTGCTGATCCACGGCGAGCCCGGACACGTCTTCAGAAGCCGGTGCTCGGAGGTGGTGCTGCCGCTCGAGGTCTGGGCCTACGACCACACGGAGCGCATCCGCCGCAGCTTCGCTCTCGTCTTCGTGCAGGACCAGGGGGCCGCGCACGGCCGCTACCGGCTGTGGTCGCCGAGCGAGGGGCTCGCCTCGCTGCTGACGATCGAGACGCGGGCCCGCCATCCGGACCGGGTGGACTTCTCGGCGCTCGAGAGCTGCCCGGAAGGCAGCGAGATCGCCGGCTATGTCTCGGAGGCCGTCGACGAGCGCCAGATGGAGGCGCGCGCGCAGCTGCTGCCCAAGCCGGGCGACGAGTGGCTGTCGAGCTTCGCCGCCGCCTCGACCGACCTGCCGCCGGGCGCCGAGGCCCTGCCGGCCGAGCTCGACATCTCCTTCCCCGGGCGCGCGGGCAGCCGCACCGTGGTGCAGGGGCTGGTGCGGGTGCCGCGCGAGGCGGCCCGGCCGCAGCGCCACGACGAGCACGCGTTCTACAGCTTCCTGGTCGACGGCGAGGTGGTGCGCAAGGACGAGCTGTTCGAACACTTCCGCTATCGCTTCAGCCTGCCCGAGGAGCAGGCGCCGCAGGCGGCCGCGGGCCGCACCGCCGAGATCCCGCTCGTCTTCCAGCGCTACCTGAGGCCGGGCGCCTACACCCTGGTGCTGAAGATCGAGGACACCGGCGGCAAGCGCTACTACCGGAGCGAGCGCGAGCTGGAGGTGCCCATGGTCGCGGCCGAGCCAGTCGCCGCCGAGGCGGCACCGGGCGCGGACGCGGCGCCGGGCGCCGCGACGGGCAACGCGGCGGCCGCGGCGGGCAACGGCAATGCGCCCGCTGCCCCCGGCGCCGGGCCGACGACGCCGGCGACCCAGGCGGCGGCCTCGCGGCCGCCCGCGCCGGCCGGCGCGGCCAGCGGCGGCGCGCACGACGCGAGGCTCGCGGAGGCCAACCGCTCGATCCGCTCGGGCGACCAGAGCGTGCGCCTGCTGGCGCCCCCGGAAGGGTTGCTCACCGGCGCGGTGCGCGTCGACGCGGTGGTGGACGGCGGCGGCATCGACCACGTCCGCTTCCTGCTCGACGGCCATCCGGAGCTGATCAAGCGGCGGCCGCCGTTCAGCGTCGACCTGAACCTCGGGCCGCAGCCGCGCTCGCACGTGGTCAAGGCGATCGCCGAGACGGCGAACGGCAGGCCGCTCGCCGAGGACCAGCTGCTGCTCAACGCCGGCCCGCACCGCTTCGCCGTGCACCTGCTCGAGCCGCAGGCCGGCAAGCGTTACACCGCCAGCCTGCGCGCCGAAGCGAAGGTGGAGGTCCCCGAGGGCGACAAGCTGGACCGGCTCGAGTTCTACCGCGACGACACCCTGGTGGCGACGCTCTACCAGCCCCCCTGGACGCAGGTCATCCTGGTCCCCGACAGCGGCAGCCTCTCGTACGTGCGCGTCGTCGCCTACCTGCCCGACGGCAACTCGAGCGAGGACCTGGCGCTGGTCAACTCGCCCCATCCCGGCGAGCGCATCGACGTCCAGATGGTGGAGCTCTACACCACGGTGACCGACCGGCGCGGCCACCCGATCAACGGCCTGACCCGCGACGATTTCAGGGTCATCGAGGACGGCGCCGAGCAGACGGTGCGCCGCTTCGAGCGGGTGCACGACCTGCCGATCTACGCCGGCGTGCTGCTCGACACCTCGGGCTCCATGGTCGACCAGCTGGAGACCGCGGAGCAGGCGGCGCTGCGCTTCTTCCAGACGATCGTCCAGCCCAAGGACCGGGCGGCGGTGATCACCTTCAGCGGCCAGCCCAACCTGGCGGTGCGCTTCACCAACGACCGCGGAGTGCTGGCAGGCGGCCTCGCCGGCCTGCGCGCCGAAGGCAACACCGCCCTCTACGACAGCATCATCTACGCCCTGTACTACTTCGGCGGCGTGCGCGGCAAGCGCGCCATCGTGCTGCTCACCGACGGCAAGGACGAGGGCAGCCGCTTCCGCTACAACGACGCGCTCGAGTACGCGAAGCACAGCGGCATCGCCTTCTACACCATCGGCCTGGGCCAGATCGCCAAGCAGCCCGACATCCGCATGAAGCTGGCGCAGATCGCCACCGAGACCGGCGGGCGCTCCTACTTCATCGACCGGGCGGTCGAGCTGTCCGGCACCTACCGCAGCATCGAGACCGAGCTGCGCTCGCAATACCTGCTGGCCTACCAGTCGTCCAAGCAAGGCAACGACGGCAAGTTCCGCAGCGTCGAGGTCAAGCTCGGCCGCCCCGGGCTCGAGGCCCGCACCGTCCCAGGGTATTACCCCTGACCTTCCACGCCCCGCCGCCGACCGCGAGGCCGCCGGAGACGCTTCCCCGCCTGGTGCTGGCCTCAGCCTCGCCGCGGCGGCGCGAGCTGCTCGCCGGGCTCGGCCTGGCGTTCACCGTCCGCGCCGCCGAGGTCGACGAGTCGCCCCTCCCCGGCGAGGCGCCGGCGGCCTGCGTGCGGCGGCTGGCGGCGGCCAAGGCCGCCGCGAGAGCGGAGGCGGGCGAGCTGGTGCTGGGCGCGGACACCGTCGTGGTGCTCGACGGGCTGATGCTGGGCAAGCCGCGCGACGCCGCCGACGCCCGCCGCATGCTGGCGTCGATCGCCGGCCGCGAGCACGCCGTGCTCACCGGCGTGACGCTGCACGAGGGAGCGGGGGGACGCCGCGAGACGGTCGTCGAGACCAGCCGGGTGCGGATGGCGCCCCTCGACCCGCGGGAGATCGACTGGTACGTGGCGACCGGCGAGCCCCTCGACAAGGCCGGCGCCTACGCGGTACAGGGCCTCGGCGCGCTGCTCGTGGAGGAGGTCCACGGCAACTACACCAACGTCGTCGGGTTGCCGCTGCCCGCCACGCGCCGGTTGTTCGACGCCCTGGGCTACGACCTGCGCTGGTTCACCGCGCCGGCTGCCGCGGGCGGCGCCGATGCGCACGGCGCGAGCGGCTAGTCTCCGACCTTGATCGGGTCGCCGAGCTCGTCGAGCGAGAAGTTGGCCATGATCTGGTGGCCGTTGAAGTCGAGCACCCGCAGGTCTTCCTCGGCCTCCAGGTCCTTGACGATGTTGGCGTAGGAATGGGCATAGCGGGCCCTGACCGCTTCGAGGTCGACCTCGTAGGCGATGAACTTGTCGATGCCCTTGTAGCGCAGCTTGCTCACCAGGCGCTCGTCGGTGAGCGTGGGGTAGGTCGAGAGCACCAGGATGGGACCGGTACCGGTGAAGATCAGGTAGGCGCGGATAGCCGTCTTGGCCGGCGTCGGGCTCGTCATTTCCTCCCTCCTTGATGCACGGAGTGGTTCCTGCCAAGGTTACATCACCAGGCGGGGCGCCATGAAAGCCCGCCCGGCGCGTTCGGGCGCACGCCCGGGACACGCGGACGCCCCGCCGCCGGCCGGCGTCTACGAGAGGGGAGCCCATGCGAGAGAAGGCGGCGAGAGGTGACGACGTCACGGCCGTGGTGCTGGTCCGGCCGCGCGAGGAGGGCAACGTCGGGGCTGCCGCCAGGGCGATGGCCAACATGGGCCTCGCGCGGCTGATCCTGGTCGAGCCGGCGGCGCCGCTCGGTCCCACCGCCCGGGCGTTCGCC
>Ga0307479_10000229_pt1 | contig 52758 bp, 50 predicted proteins | sample atmos_gasesECM4C_FD_203743 | JGI IMG/M metagenome (GOLD analysis project Ga0307479, IMG submission 203743) | Hardwood forest soil microbial communities from Morgan-Monroe State Forest, Indiana, United States - atmos_gasesECM4C_515 | ecosystem: Environmental > Terrestrial > Soil > Temperate...
CAAGGCGTTGACTTTGTCCACCGCGGTCTTGAGCGTGCCGACCACATCCGGATTCGCCGCTTTGTTGAAGCCCATGTGGCTATCGCTAATCTGCACGAAGCTAAGCTGGCCGGCAGTGATCTTGCTGGCCGCCTGTGACATGTTGCTCATGCTATAGGACTTTAAAACACCGCCTTGCATGACGCAGAAAGCTCCTGTCCCGGCCCACGCCATACACTTCAAGAATCCACGGCGGTCGACGCCATCGTGGTTGTGATCGTGCAACAGCTCATCTTTGGACTTCGTGGTCATCATTCCTCCTAGACTTTACGTTCCTATAATTTTGGTGTTGCTCAATTTTGACATCGTCCGCCGGTATTACGTTGGGAGGAGCGGCGCAGGTTTGAAGATTCGAGGGGTTCTGCGCCGCTCTTGGACGTGTTTCATGTATGCAGACCATGGGGGTCCCCGTTTTATTCCACCAAGCCGCCTGGGAATTTTTTGGGAAAGTTTAGGCAATAGTCACGAAACTGGAATAAAGTCAGGCTTGGGGTAGTTCCTACTAGTGAGCAATCCTGTCCAAGGGAAAGGTTCGGACGTGCTGGACTCACAGGAGCAGGGGCGCTTCGAGACGTTGGTGCTGCCACATCTCGATGCCGCTTTCAATCTGGCCCGCTGGCTTTTGCGCAGCCGCGCCGATGCCGAGGATGCCTCACAGGAAGCCCTCTTGCGCGCGTACCGCTTCTTCAATGGTTTTCATGGCGGGGATGCGCGGGCCTGGCTGCTGCAAATCGTCCGGAATACCTGTTACACCTGGCTAGACAAGAATCGCAGGGTCAAAGATATGACCGAATTCAATGAAGAAGTGCACGGGCTGCCAAGCCCGTCACCCGAAACGCTGGCTATCGCGGGCAATGATCGCGACCGCCTTTCCGAGGCGCTGAAATCTTTGCCGCCGCGCTATCGCGAGGTCATCGTGCTTCGGGAACTGGAAGGGTGTTCCTACAAAGAAATTGCCTCGATCACTTCGATTCCCATCGGGACGGTGATGTCCACGCTTTCGCGCGCCCGACGACAGCTTCAGATGGCGCTAGGTAATGCCGCACCCAAGGAGGCCACCCATGGCGTGTGAGCGCGCCGATACCGTGGTTCATGGTTACTTCGATAACGAGTTGGACGCCCTCAGGGCCGCCGAATTCGAGAGCCATCTCGAACAGTGCCCAGAATGCGTAGCCGCCCTGGATGCGTTGGAGTCTCTGCGTTCCACCATAAATGTTGCCCAACCCTACGAAAACATGTCTGCGTCGTTTCGCAAGAAAATCCTGGCCGACCTCCACGTCAAGGGTGCTACAGCGATGACCCCGTCGCGCATCACAACCGACTGGCGCTGGTTGGCTGTTGCGGCCGCCTTTCTTCTGATGATTTATGGCGGGTGGCAAGTCGCATCCCTTAACCGGACGAACAGCCGCGAAACTCTGATGGCCAGCAAGATTGTCGATGCGCACTTGAGGTCGCTGCAGCCCGGGCACCTGGAAGATGTCATCTCGACCGATCAACACACCGTCAAACCCTGGTTCGACGGGAAGGTAGACTTTGCTCCGCCAGTCCGTGATTTTGCGGAACAGGGTTATCCACTGCAGGGCGGCCGTCTTGATGTAGTTGACAACCGCACCGTCGCGGCGCTGGTGTATGGCCGTCGCAAACACGTCGTGAACGTTTTCGTATGGCCTACTTCTGAACAGGACGCGGCTCCGCGCACCGGCTCGATCCAAGGCTACCAGTGGATTGATTGGCGGAAACAAGGAATGGAATTCTACGCCGTCTCCGACGCTTCAGCGCCTGACCTCGATCAGCTTCAGCGACTATTCTCCAATTAGTTTCAAATCGAAGCACCGCTTTCTCGCAAGAGGAAGCGGTACTTCTTTCGTTTGCGGCTAATAAGAAGTTGCGCCGAGCCGAGGATTTCTGATGGCGAGCAAGTCCGTAACAACGATCCCTAACTTCCGACCTGATGACCACGAGCCGGAAATCACATTGGCGTTTTTTTCTACGAAGCTCTGTAACTCACTTTGGGTATCTGGCGTTTGCCTTTTTCCAGGCCCGGCAGCTAGTGTTCGCGGAACACCCTAAACCCGCTATTGCACTCCGGATGGTCGTCAAATGCCAGTTGAAATTTGCAAAAATATTGTCACTTCCGGCGTGCTTAAAAAATGACAATTTCGCGCTGGATGTACTCTTCGTAACCTTCGATCATCATAAACGTCCCGGTTTGCATCGGTACATCGTCTAGACGCACTGCAAGAAAGTTCGCTCAGGCGCTCGTTCTTGAAGCGAGCCGCTAGTTTCCTTACCCAGCGGGCAATCCTCAAGCGTTAGCCATGCTTAGTCGATGCAAGCGCAAATCATCGATCCCAAGATTTTTGCGATCCACCATTTCAATCAGGAGGAAACACCATTCATGAAGTTCACGTTCAGATCTAGGAAACCGCTGTTCGCAGTCGTTGCAGGTCTTCTGCTGTACGCAGGCCCAGCTTCTGCGCAGCACTACACACAGACCAACCTGGTTTCGGACATCGTGGGCGAGGCCCCGGTGCACGATCCCAATTTAATCAATCCTTGGGGCCTCACCCGCGGCTCCGCCACACCTTGGTGGGTCAGTGACAATAACGCTGGCGTATCCACGCTCTACACCGGCGCGGGTCAAATCGTTCCCATAAACGGGAACGGAATCGTAACCATTCCGGCCCCTAAGAATGCTCCAGCGGGTTTCGTCTCGGCTCCAACCGGCGCGGTATTCAATGGCAGCGGTGATTTCCTGCTTCCAAACGGCAAACCAGCACTGTTCATGTTTGCCACCGAAGATGGAACGATCTCTGGATGGAACGGCGGACCCTCCGCGGTCCGGAAAGTCGATAATAACGATAATGGTTCAGCGAATGGCGCAGTCTATAAAGGCATGACGATGGCGGACAATAACGGAAAGCGTTTCCTGTACGTCTCTAATTTTCGTGCCGGCACTGTCGAAGTCTACGACACCAATTTCAAACCGGTGAACCTGCCATCTGACGCTTTCGAAGCAAACGTTAACCATGACGGCGACGACGACGATGGTGCCAACCACATTCCTAAGGGTTTCGCCCCGTTTAATATCCAGAACATTGGAGGCAGCTTGTTTGTCACTTATGCCAAACAGGACGCCGCGCGGCACGATAACGTGGCCGGTGATGGCTTGGGCTACGTTGAAATCTTCACACCTGCAGGGAAACACATCGGCCACCTCGAGCACGGCTCATGGCTCAATTCCCCATGGGGAGTGGTGTGGACGCCGCGAGATTTCGGCACCTTCAGTAACTCGATCCTGGTGGGAAACTTCGGAAGCGGTTGGGTGGCTGCGTTCAACGGCTTCGATCACAAGTTTGAAGGGTTCGTGAAGAATCCCAACGATTCACTGCTGTTCATCGACGGACTTTGGTCGCTGACCTTCGGCAATGGTGGACCTGCGGGACCGTCGACAACTCTGTTTTTCAGCGCTGGGCCAGACCATGAGTCGCATGGGCTGTTCGGAACACTGACCCCCGTCGCCGCTGAACAAGACGGATCCGTCGAGTAACCAAAACCGGTACTCAACATATGTGGACGGCCGGGAACTTTCTCGGCCGTCCATTTTTTATTGCGTCAATCCGTCAGCCCGTTAAACACGGAGACCATTCGTCCTCAATATATCTAACGTCTCGGTGAGTGTCCGAACGGAAAGAAAGCGCGATCGAGGAAATTGGCTGGCGCGGCAATTGGTTGTGACAGTAGCGAGTGCGAGGCCGGGCGTTTTGTTACCCCGCAAAAAGCTACGACTGCTGTTCAGGAAGGATGGAGTTAAAACGTAACTGGCTCCATCCCTCACTGAAAAAACAGTCGTTATAATACGCTTCCAGTTTGAAACGAGTAACTTGATCGCTGGCGTTGCTAATTCAACTTGGCTGCGAGGGCGCCGTTGTCTTCGCCCGTCTTCTGCGCAACCACCGCGGATGATCCGCAAGCGCCGTAATTATCCACCAGCTGATGAACGCTGAAAGCGTTGATACCCGACTTTTGGTTTAATACCGCTCCCTGCAATTCAACGCGCTGCCCTGGCTGAACTTTCGTGCTTCCACTGGACAGAATGGTGTAGGTCAGATTGTCGTTTTCATTCTTCAAGGTGACTCCGTTTAACGTGGACTGGGTGCACCCAATGATGCTCGCTTCAGACTTGGGTGTTTGCCCTGCCTGAGCAGCTTCGTGGGCTTTAACGTGGCGGTGATGGAGGTACAGGCCGATGCCGACAGCGGCGCCCGCAGCGGCTCCAACGCCGATGCCAATCGCTTTCCCATTACCATAGCTGTAATTGGGCGTTCCGGTGGCGCCCATGCCGGCTCCCGTTCCAGTTCCCGTTCCGGTTCCCATGCCGCCTCCGGTTCCGCCCCCGTATTGAGCGGACGCGGTGGTGCTCACTGCGAGACAAAACAAAACAACACCTGAGATTTTACCGAGTGATCGTGAAAGCATAATTTTTAATTTTTCCTCTCTGAGATGGAGGCCGAGAACTTCCCTGTTTGCGGCTCTCTTTACTAGGAATTGTGCCCGGCGGAAAAATAAAGGTTGTCGCGGTCACGCAAAAACGTTGTCAACTTGCGGCTAAAGAATTGTCTCGATGCGTGCAGTCCGGAAAATGCAGAGAGTCAAATGTTTCCGCCGAAACAAAATCTCAAAGACTGACTGCGTGGGCAGCTTCATGCATAGCTTGTGGCGCGCGCGGCAACCTGACCAGAAAAGTCGTTCCCGATATGGACGTCTCTTCCACCGCCACCGAACCGCCGTGGTCATGAACTACCTTGCTCACGATGGCTAGTCCCAACCCCGTTCCATTTGATTTTCCAAAGCTCACAAAGGGATCAAACAATGTTCGGCAAATGGCCGAAGGTACGCCGGAGCCGTGATCGATTATGCGAATTTCAAACAGTGTGGGCGTGGAAAGCAATTCAATTTCGATTTCACCCTGCGTAGTAGCGGAAGCCTCGCAGGCATTCAGCACTAGATTAAAAAAAGCACGCTCAATTTTTTGCGGATCGAAGGTACCGCTCATGTCTCCGGAGGTTCGAATCGAGATTTCCCGATTACGCATTTCCGGTCGCGCGCGCACGGCATCCACAGCGTGACGAATCGTGTGATCGATCGAGGCGGTCCGCAGCGAAATGGAGCCTTCCCCGCGGGACAGCTCACGAAGGGAATCCAATAAATCCGTCATCTGCTCGGAAGCGGTTTTGATTTCTTCATAGATGTCATCGCGATTGAGCTTTAACCTCTCCGCTTCATACAGAAATTCGGCGTTAGCCACCACAGCGGCCAGGTAGTGTCGCAAATCGTGAGATATCGAACTGGCAGCTCTACCAAGCGCCGCGATTCTTTCCACAGCAAAACGCCGCTGCTCCGAAGCCAGCAATTCGCCGCGCATTTTGGAAAACGCTTCGCCAAGTTCCGCCACTTCGCTGCTGCCTCGGGGATTAATCGAGTAAACGTAGTCGCCGCCGGCCAAGGCTCGAACGCCTGAGACAAGATCATCGAGAGGATGCGTGATCGTCCGCGAAACGAAACTGAGCAGCAAACCGGCCAACACGATGGCTGACACGCCAATAAGAATAATCGTCCGATTCAACCGCCTCAGGAACGCATTGGCGGGCTCGAGCGACATCAGTACATAACATCGCACGTCGGCTGGCGGCCCGGCGTGCAACAAAACATCGGCAGCCTGATAGGAGTTGGCGCCAAGCATCAGTTCATGAGACTTGATTGACCCGGGCCAATCCGCGCGCATCTGGCCGAGTGCCTTCTGTTCCGGCGCCGAAAGTGTCGTAGCAATGATTTGATCGCCGGTCACCAGCGCGATCTGGCTGCCCGACGCCAGCGACAATTGTGCCGCGACGCTCGAATCGATCTGATAGCCAACGGCTATGATGCCGACCTGTCTTTGGTTGCTCCCGGCCCCAGCAGAAATGGTGTGCAAAAAGACGCGATACAATTGCCCTTGACCGTACCACCAGGCCGAATCGTCGCCTTGCTCGATAGACCTCTTGAGATTGGTCTCCGCAAGTCTGGGATCCCAGCCGGGCTCCGACGCGAGAAAACCGTAGATCTGTCCGTCCGGACTGGACAATACGAAAAGTTGGCTGCCAGCCAACTTCCAGAACGGCTCCGAAGCGTCTTGAATGGTCAGCGCGTGCTGCGTTGCCAGCACTGCCTTGAGGGGCGGCAGTTCAGCCATCAAGGCTGCGGTTCGCGAAAGTTCCAGGTCCCGCTGGTGTTGTACATTTTCAAATGCGTGCAGCGAGGCGTCCGTGCTTTGTTGCACTCCATCTGCAATCTCCCCGCGCACAATATAACGGACGATTACAAGTAGCGATCCCAATAGAGCGCAGATGGTGAGCAGGGTGGCAACAAGAAGCTGGGTGCGCAATCGCAGGCGCGCCATGAGTCTCAAGGCAGGCGGCATTACTTCTCGGGAGCTAGCCCCGAATCGGTCGGTGAGAATTTGTAGCCGGAGCCATGCATAGTCAGAAAGTAGCGCGGATTTGCCGGGTCCGGTTCGAGTTTTTGCCGCAGACGCAGCACGTGGTTATCCACCGTCCGAGTAGTCGGATAATTCTGGTAGCCCCACACTTCGTTCAGCAATTCTTCCCTGGAAATAACTCGCGATGGGAAATTTGCGAAGTATTTCAACAGTTTGTATTCCTGCGCAGTGAAGGTCAGCGACTTCGCCCCGCGAGTAGCCACCATGCTGGTAAAATCCACCAATACTTCGTCAAAGGCAAGCACTTCGTGTTGTGTTCCTGGGCTAGGCGTCTCAGCCCGCTGACCACTGCGGCGCATCGCGCGACGTACCCGCGCCAGTAGTTCCTTGGGGCTAAATGGCTTTGTTACGTAGTCATCCGCGCCCAGCTCGAGCAACAGTACTTTATCTTCCACCTCATTGTTGGCGCTCAGCACAATCACTGGGACCGATGCCGCATGAGCCTTGAATGCCCGGCAGACTTCTTTCCCAGGCATGTAGGGGAGCTTCAAATCCAGCACCACCACCGTGGGGCTTTGCTTTCGAAAGCTTTCGAGCCCGGCGACTCCGTCCGAGGCAATCTGCACGGCAAACCCGTCCGATTCGAACAAGCGCTGCAGGGTTCGCTGCATCGGCCGGCTATCTTCGACTACTAGTACCGTATCCATAGATTCCTTTGGACCAAACAGCACTCCGTCCGACGGCTGCGCTTTGTAGGAGATCGGTAGCATTATTATACAGCCGCCCCCCACCCAAAGTCGGCTTCGATTGCATCCAGCGCATTGCCCGCCGAGGCGACTTGGTCATTCATTTAGACTCTCAAACCCGTAAATCTATTTCGCTGACGTCGCAGATGCCTATGTATCCGGCAATCCGTCACGGCCCCGCAGAACGAAAGTTAACGTAGGCCGCTTGGCGCCTTGTCAGCGCCGCGTTCGGGAATTGTCAACAAATTGTAAAATCTCAATTTCTGAACACCTTACAAGGTGTGGCGGTGGGCGGCCTGCTCAGATTTGTGAATTCGAATCACGGATGGTCGTAGTCGGGATTAGGCGGTGGAACGTAATCTAGCCCGTATTTGTTCTTGTGGGCCAGCGTAAAATTGGGCATCTCCACAAGGCGTATCAGCCCGAGGCTGCGGGACGAATCCGAGATGATTACCGCCCGCGTCAACTCTTGTAATTGTTCGGGCGCACTACGTTCGTACCACACATGCATCTCATACCGCCCATCCGGTACGTTGCGAATGGTCACTTTCCCGTCGCGGTCCGAAAGTGCAAAATACGGCGTATCGACGGATAACACCACCGCGCTCATTTCCGCATGGATGTTGCAGAACAGGTAACTCACGCCCGGACGATCGAATCTCACACTGCGCTTGGTACCCGACTCATACAGGCCCAGATCAAAACGCCGACCGTCGTACAGCGAAAAAATATTGTGAAAGAAGGGATCCTGATTCGGGAATTCCACCATGGTGCCCAGTGGCACAATCAAGACATGGGGCTCAAAAGTTTTGTTCCGTTGCACCAGTTGCGGCGGATTTGGCAACCTGCTGGACACCGGAACAGCAATGCCCAAATGATCGAGAGGTACAAGCCAGATGGCTATATTGGAGGTATCCGCAATTTTAGTGCCCGAAGCCTTCGAGCCATCTTTCACGCCGGCCCGCGTAACCGAAACTTTCGCGGAGACTGCTCCTTGTTCCGCGCAGACTTGCGACCCGCCCAAATGCGTGGCCAACATGACCAAGCAGCCGAGAATCTTGAAAAATCTGCTCATCTTCTCGCCCGCGTCAAAACGCATATCCTAAACTCACAACCAACCGGTTAGCGATATTTGCATTGCTGTTGAGTGGGCTAGTCTCCAGCCGTTTATACTCGACCGAGAAAAGCACATCCGACCGCACCCGATAAATAAAATTAACAAAAGGACTCTGGTTCCGGGAAATCGAATAACCGTAATAAAGCGCGCTGGCCGGGAACAGTCTGAGTTCCCTGGCAAACGGTTGGTCCTGGCCGTAGGCAAAGTTCACTTCGAAATTGGGTTTCGGCTTGAACTTCAGCTGCACCCAGCCGCCAGTTGAATCCAGGCCATAAACCGCGGTCGCTGGGCTGTAGATGGACCCCGACAGCAGAATACTTTGTCCAACTCCGCCGCCCAACCCGCCCACCGCGTGTCCGCGATAAAATTCCCCGCTGAAATCAAGAAACTCTCCGAGGGGCACAGTTACATCCGCGACGCCAGCCCATCCATCAACAGCTCTGCCGAACGCCCAATTCTGACGTCCATAATAGCCGCCGATTCCAAAACTCAAATCCCTTCCAAAAATACGTTGAGTGTAGCCAATGTGCGCCGCATAAGCCGGCTGGCCTGATTCTTCGCCCACACTTGGGTAGCGGTAGCTTTGTTGCGGAATATCGCCAGTTAGCGAATCCAGAATGCCCGCCTGAATCCTAAGTGCCGAGTTTTCGGACAGTGCGAACCGATGCTCGATTCGCACCTGCGGAGTCCAGCTCCACAAATTGCCGGTATAAGACAACGCGGGAATTGCCAGAGACGAGAGAGTTGTAGGAGTAAGCGGCGCGAAGAAAATAACATCCTGTCCCGCAACGATAGAAGTATTCGCCCAGTCCAGTCGCACCGTACCAGTGCGCAGGCGGACCACGCCGAAGGCCGCGCCGTTTGGTACGTTCGGGAAGCCCCCGGCAAAATCGAATTTTACGTTGGCGCTGGTGCGTGCCCCGGCGATGTCCGGACCGAACGTTTCAATTCCAATTTGCGACTGGCGAAGTGACCCAGAAAAAGATCCCGCTACTCCAGGCGCCTCGGGAGGTATTGCAATTTGGGGAATGTCGAGATTATCCACTGAGCCGCGAGTGACAGCAGTGTTGAGAAGTACGAGTCCAGACAGCCGCACCCGATATTTCGAACCGCTTTCTACTTTGGTCTGGCTCTGCTCAACGATTTTGTCGTTCATCAATTGCTGATCGTCTTCCAGCTTGGAGATTCGTTGTTGCAAATCGCCTGTTGAAGATTCTTCGGTTGACTGTACCTGTCGCTGCAAAGTTGCCGGACCTGAGGATGATGATGACGAGAACGGAACCGTCGAAGAAGCCGCCTGCGATGTTGCTGGACCCGTCTCGTAAAGCCCAGGAGCGTTAGCGGTTTGGGCCGCCAGCTGTTCTCTGGTTTGATTCAGTTCGGCCCGCAGTTGTTCAGCCTCTCGCAGAGCGTCCTGCTGGGCGCCACGCAATTCGCTCATTTGCGAATTCAGGGTCTCAACCTGCGACTGCAGGCGATTCACCGACGCCACCAAAGCCTTTATGTCAGCGGCCAATTCCGTCGACACTGGGGCTGTAGCAGTCGCGGTGTTTTGACATCGAGCCAAAACCGGCAAACAGGCAAGGAGCGTGGCCATTGCGATGGCCTTGAAGTGGAGTGGGGAGCACTGGTTTGTTTGCATGGCGATCCTCTTTGACGGTGGTGATCCTCGGTGGCGAATCGACAAGAAATTTACATTCCTGGATTGCTGAGCAGCAGGAAATGTTAATGCTGATTCAGCGAACTCTGCCCTATCTGCCTACACATTTCGTCTCGACTTGTTGGATGCCAAAACTCTGAAATTCGCCATGCCAGACGGCTGGTAATCAAAACTATTCGCGTTGCGGCGTGCCAGAAACATTACACAAATTGGACAATCGCGTGACCCCGCCGTGGCACTCTTCGACTCCGATGCAACTACGGTAATCCCCGGCAGCACCAATTCCAAACAACAAAAACAGAAAGGGATGAAATGGAGAAAGAGAAAAGTCTTATGAACCGTTCAGTGAATCGCAGGTCGCTCTTCAAGACCGGGGCGTTCGCAGGAGGCGCAATCGCCCTTGGAGGCGGTTTAGCGGGCACTGCCACCAGCGTGTTCGCCCAGGAGAGCAAAAGCCGTGTCACCAAAGACGATATCGCCATTCTTACGTTCCTAAGTGCCCTCGAGCAGGTCGAAGCCGACCTGTGGACACAGTACGCCGAACTTGGCGGAGCTACGACTCAAGGAAACTCTTCTCCCATCGATCTCCCATTCAAAACCGGACTTGCTCCCGATTACATTACCGGGCTTCTAGTATTAGACGGCGATATGCCGCAATATATTGCCGACAACACCGACGACGAACTCAGCCACCACAGCTTTCTGAATAACTACCTGGAGTCCAAGGGCGCAAAGGCGGTCGACTTGAGGCCCAATTTTGCCCATCTCCCACCGAGCGCGGTAACCGGCGTTCCACAGAACGGCCGCCTTACCAACTTGAAGCAATTAACCATAGAAACCAAGTTTTGGACCCGTTATCGCAGCGACAGCGCCAATCCGGATCTCGGAGGAACCTTCGAGAACGCCATTCCTGATCTCGCCAAGGGACAACATCCCGCTATTCCTGTAAGCGACGCCGACCTCGGTGTGGATAGCCTTGGGAACATTTCCAACCACCTCCAGGCCATCGCCTTTACCGCGGGGTTCCACTTTGCGTTTATCGAGCAAGGCGGCACCAGTTTGTATCCCTCCTTAGCCCAAAACGTCACGGACCTGGAAGTTCTGCGCGTGCTGCTTAGCATCGGCGGCAGCGAAATCATGCACTTCCAAACCTGGCAAGATAAAGCCGGTAACGCCACTAACATCACGGACGGTAATCTGACCTTCCCCAAGCTCAACATCGGGGTCGATCCGAATACTAACGTGGCCAGTACCGATGCCGCTAATTCGTTCCAGACCAACTTGATCATGCCCGAACCGACAGTATTCCTCGACCCCAAGTTGGGGCCGGTGTCCATCATCCGCCCCACGTCCATAGCCCAAGGCGGAGCCGTAGCTTCCGTCGTTAGCTTTGCCGCGGATGGCTTGTTCCTCGACCCAGCCACCGGCAGCAATACCGGAATCGTCGATACACTGATGCGTTTGGCCGAAGCAGCCGACGACGCCAGGCGCAGGTTCTAAATCGCAAAATAGAGCTGCGACAAGAAAGTACCGGTCGCAACGCAAGTTGCGGTCACCGCAGCGTGCATCAAAAGGGCCAGGCTCTCCGCAATCGGGGAGCCCGGCCCTTTTCCACGTCGGAAAGAAATACAAATCAAATTGCAGTCGACGTTTGCGACGCGCTATCGTGACAGCCACGTTTTTCTCGGCAGAGGGTCATGAACCGCCTGAACGCGGCGCCCGACCCTTCCGTCGAACTGCAATGCCTATTCGAACGAGTGACGCATTCGAATGACACGCACGTTCGAACGCAATCTGTTTCACGTGAAACAAGAAATTTGGCTTTCGTCTGCGGACTGCTTCGACCCAAAAAGTCATTTTGTGCAATTGTCGGCGCGTCGACATTTTGTGCAGTTGTCGACACGCCGACATCGAGCATTCGAACGCCGCCCCCAGAGTCACTCCCCAGCCTTGGTCGCGAACGTTTCTACTACGGCGATATTTTGCATCAGCTCCTGAGGCAGCCCGTGCCGCTCTTTTAGATATTCGGGACTGTTGTACGAAAGCCAGACCCTCCCCTGGCGATCCTCCCAAATCAGAATCTTGAGCGGCAGGTCGATGGCGCTGCTGGGCGACGCCAACATCAATGGAGTTCCGGCCTTGGGGTTGCCAAAAATCAGCAACTTGGTAGGCAGCATTTTCAGTCCCACTTTTTCCGCTTCTCCACTGTGATCGATCAGCGCAAACACCGCGACTCCCTTGGATTTGAGAATATTGTTGAGCGCTTCTACAGTTTGCTCCACAGAATGCTTGCTGGGCTTGTTGACTATTCCGTTGTTTGCTGCGATCACCATAAATATGTCTCTCCTCACAGAAACCTTTCGCGAGTTTCTGCGTTCTTACCACTAAGACTTATGCGCACATACCTGCTTCCGGCAATCATCTCGCTTATCCCGGCGTGCATGAGCATGCCTGCCCATGCCCAGGACGCCGCCAAGATTGTAGACCAGTACATCAAAGCCGAGGGCGGTTCGAAAGCCTTTTCCAAGGTTAATACCCTAACCCTCGAAGGCACCTTTGCGAACAGCGCGGATGAGAAGGCCGGAACGTACACCCTAATTACCAAGCAGCAGAATCGCTATTACTCCGAGCTCGTCGATGGTGATCGAATTTCGATCGAGGCCTACAACGGCAAGTCCGCCTGGCACCAAAAAGCCGCCGAACTTGCGACACTGGTTGGGCCTGAAGGCACCCAGCTGGAAGCTGCAGGCCAGTACTACAATTCGCGGCTGGTCAACGCAAAAAAGAACAAACTGGGACTGGCTTTTATTGGCCATGCGCAGGTGCGCGGGAAGGACGCGCTACAAATTGAAGTGACCACGCCTGCAGGTTTGAAGCGGGAAATATTCTTCGATCCACAGACCCACCTCATTGTGAAAGAAGCGGGCATGATTGGTGGCATCGACGAGCAGATCCTATACGACGATTACCGCGCACAAGACGGCGTGAAGCTCCCTTTCAAGATCGAACTGCACCGCGGAAACGACGTATATGAAATTGCCATCGCTCGTGCAGTCGTTAACGGCACGGTGGGCGAAAGGGTTTTCGATTTTCCGAAGAAATCCCAGGTGCAGTTGCCCGATCTGAAAGCCCTGTTCAAGGAAATCGACCAAAATCAGAAAGCCATCGACAAAATAAAGGAAAACTACACCGGCACTCGGGCAGAGGAAGAAACCGAATACGACAAAACCGGAAAAGTGACAAAACGCGAGGCCAAGGAGTACACCTTCTTTTATCTTGGTGGCGACGAGATTTCCACGCTGATACGTAAAGATGGCAAGCCCCTCGGTGAAGAAGAACAAAAGAAAGAAAACGAAAAGACCCAGAAGGAAATTCGGAAGCGTGAGGCTAAGAAAGAGGCCAAAGAAACCAAAGACAAAGAAAACGAAAAGAAAGACAACGAGGATCCCGGCATCGAGGTTTTCTTGCGGGCATGCCAGTTCGTGAATCCCAGACGCGAGCGCTTCCGCGGCCAGGACGTCCTGGTTTTTGACTTCGAACCCAATCCCGAATTCAAAGCCCACAAGCTGGAAGAAAAGCTGGTACAGAAACTGGCTGGCGTTGTTTGGATAGACGAGAAGAGCCACGACGTGGCGCGCCTCGAAGCTTACTTCGTAGGCGACTTCAAGTTAGCCGGCGGTATGGTGGCCAATTTGCAGAAAGGTACAAGCTTCGTTTTCGAACAAGCGTTCCTCAACAACGAGGTGTGGCTACCAACCTATGCAGAAGTTCACGTTGGTGTCCGCGTCTTGCTGGTGAAAGGCTTCAAAGTGAACGCCGTCATCCGCTATTCGGACTACAAGAAATTCAACGTGGAAAGTATATCCACGGTTGGCAAACCAAAAGGCCCCGAAGAGATACCCGCCGGCGCAAGTGACAAACCTCCCCGTTCTCCCGATCCGCGATAACGAACAGAAATAAAAAAATTGCGAATCAGCGGCTAGCCCTTTTGCATATCCGTGCGATTTCTCATCAGAAATCTTTTAATTCAGCCTACTTGGGAAAAAGGCGGGAATGAAATACCAGCGACGCCGGAAGGTGCTCGGAGAAATACGCCGCGTCATGGCGCCCAGGGTAGATGTGAAATTCGTGAGGAATTTTGCGAGAAGTCAAAACTTTATCAAGGGCCATCGCTCCCACTTCAAAGCCGTAGTCATCCCGGTCGCCACAATCAAAATAAATGTGCAGGCCTGCTAAATTTGCCGTCCGCGCAATGACTATGGGGTTGTGCGCCTGCCAGAAAACCGGATCGGGCGGATTTCCAAACGCGCCACCCAGCACGCGAACCCTCGGTGAATCTGGCTGCGCACCAGCGAGAAAATTCGGCAACTTTTCTATCAATGCGGCGCTGTGAGCGCTTACCGATGAAAAAAGTTGTGGATGGTGGAACGCCAAGTACAAAGCACCATAACCGCCCATGGAAATACCAGAAATGGCTCGATTGGCGCGACCGGCAGCCACTCGATAATATTTCTCCACATAAGGAAAAAATTCCTGCAACAGAAAATCCTCGTAGCGCTCTTCCCCATCCTTGGAGTTGATATAAAACGTCGAGCGGGCACCGGGCGTGGCGATTAGAAAATCTTTCAGCTCGCCTTTGTCATGCATGTCCTCTACCAGATTCCATGCGCCGGAATGGACGAAGAACTGTTCGTTGTCACCGAGACCATGAAAAAAATACAACACCGGGAAGGTACGAGCTTTGTCGGTGTCAAACGAAGGGGGAAGGACGATGCAGTATGGCACCGGACGCGCCAGGATTTTGCTGCGAATGGAATTGCATTCGACGCGCCCAGTCGCCAGGGCCGGTCGCGGCATAAACAGGATGCAGAGAAACCAGATCAATTCGAGGCATCGACGTGCCGTCCTATTCATAGCGGAGAGCGTCAACCGGATTGAGCCTGGCTGCACGGGAAGCAGGATAGAGCCCAGCCGCGAGACTCACAAGCACCGCAAAGCCAAGCGCAGACAACACCAGCCACCACGGCACGGAAGAAAGCTCAATCGAATTGAGATTTTGGCGCTGCAGATACACGTTGGTGCCATACGTCAGCGCACGCCCCAACAACCAGCCGAAGACCACGCCAAGTATTCCGCCAAGCAAACCCATGACGCCCGCTTCCACAAAGAAAAGTTGCTGCACATCGGAATCGGCTGCTCCCAAAGCTTTCAATACCCCGATCTCGCGGCGTCGCTCGAGAATGGCCATCACTAAAGTGTTAACGATTCCCAGAGTCGCGACGGCCAGCGCCAGGCTGCCGAATATTCCCAAAAGTAAATCAAAGACAGAAAAAAAAGTCCGCAGCGATTTCGAAGCATCCAACAGAGAGAACGCGTTGAAGCCAAGGTTCTTGATGGAGGTTTCGAGAGCCTCAACCTGTGAAGCTGACTTGGCGCGCACGGAAAGTGACGGATAAGTAGTTTTGTTAGCGGCTGAATCACGCACAATGTCGCGCAGGTCATTTACCTGCGCAGCGCGCAGCGTTGCGGCAGTGTCCAGGGGTATCAGCAGGCGCGCGTTTCCATACCCGCCGTATCCCGCAGCAGGCTCGGTTTCCACTACGCCGATGATCTTGAGGCGCAATTCCTTCGGAACTACAGAAAAACCTCCCGAGGGCTCCGCTGAACCGCCGCTATTCCCTTGCAGCGCTTGTCGCTCTGCGTAACGCAGCAGCAGATCCTGCCCAATCAGCGAATCGGTGTTTTCGGAAAGTTCTTTTGCGAATTCAATCTGCAGAATGGCTTCATCGGCGGCCGGCGAAGAAAAAAAGTGGCCCTTCATGCCATCAAACGAACCGGAATTTTTAGAGGATTCCGGCATCCCAGCAACCACCGTCGCGAAAGGTTTATTGTTGAAGCGCACTTCCGTGAAGAAACGGATCTGCGGGTAGACTTCCACAACATTCGGGAACTTTTCGATTTCTTTGCGCGCGTCCTCATCAAGCGTACGCACAGGTTTGCCACGCTGCTCGTCGCGTTGCGGCCGGCCCGGCCCTCGAAAGCTGTTCTTAGGCGTCACCAGTATGGTGTCGAAAAGCCCACTCTGCGACAGCCTCTTGGAAGCGAGTTCCTGCAGTCCGACACCGAGTGAAAGCATAGCCACCAGAGAAGCTACTCCCACGGCTACGCCGAGAGTGGTAAGCGCGTTGCGAAATAAAGCTTCGCGCAGATTGCGCAGCGCCAGATCGGTGAGGTCGCGGGCTTTCATTGCGCGAGGCCTTTCGCCGCCGAAGTGGATAGCAGCTTGCCATCGCCCATGATGGCCAAGCGGTCGGCGAATTTTTCAGCCAGCGGGCGTTCGTGGGTAACCATCACGATGGTCATGCCGTACTTCGTTTGTTCCTGCAGCAGCGTGAGAATAGCTTCACCGGTGGTGGAATCAAGATTCCCGGTTGGTTCATCGGCAAGAAGAATTTTCGGCCGATTGACCAGCGCACGCGCAATGGCCACGCGCTGCTGCTCGCCGCCAGAGAGTTCCACCGGGCGGTGGCCTAACCGATGGGTCAGTCGCACGCGTTCCAGGGCCTCTCGCACGCGGCCGGAGCGTTCCGCGCGATCAACTTCCGCAAGGCGCAGCGGCAGCTCGACATTTTCTTCCAGCGTCATGCGCGTCAGCAGATTGAAGGACTGAAAAATCATCCCAACGGTATTGCGGCGATAGCGCGCCAGGTCCAAAGAAGAAAGCGCGGCGATATTCTGCCCGTTTGAAACGATAGACCCGGAAGTCGGGCGATCCAGCCCACCGATCAAATTCAACAGCGTGGACTTGCCGGACCCTGAAGAACCTAGCAGAGCGAGAAATTCATTCTGTGCGATCACCAGTGAGAGATCATCGACCGCGCGCACACTGCTCGCGCCCATGGTGTAGTAGCGGGAGATATGATCGAGTTGGATGGCGGGAACAGGAAGAGGCACGAGTTTGGTATCAATCTGAGTGTGGCCTTCATCAATGATACGTGGGAACAAGGATAGAAATTTCACGTTGGCTGAATTAATTGCTGACCCTTTACCTTGCGCATGAAAAAGACGATTCGGACGGCGGCGACATCACTAGCATTCATCGTGCTGGTGGCGGTGGCTGCGCGCATCACCTACGCATGGGATCAGGCTCGCAAGATCCCGCCGACGGTTTTGGCGATTGTTCCGTTCCAGCAGGAGACCGGGAACATCGCGTATTCGCTCGCGCAGGGCAAGGGATTCAGCGCGTTATTTCGCGCCGATACCGGCCCAACGGCGTGGCTTGCGCCGGTTTATCCGTTGCTGGTCGCGGGAATATTCAAGATTTTTGGAAGTTTCACAGCGCGGGCTTTCTTTGCCGCAGTCTCTCTGAATAGTCTTTTTTCTTCGGCGGCCTGCATCCCTATTTTCTTCGCCGGCAAGCGAATCGGCGGGTTGGCCGTGGCTAGCGTGGCGGCGTGGCTGTGGGCGCTTTTCCCGAATGCCATCATGATGCCCTTCGCATGGATTTGGGATACCTCACTGTCGGCGCTCCTGGCGGCGACAATTTTGTGGGCCACGCTGGTGCTCGCGGAATCGGACCGCGTGGTGGATTGGTGTGGATACGGCGCGTTGTGGGGATTCGCGTTGATGACCAATCCAGCGCTCGCTGCGCTGCTGCCATTTTTGCTGGCATGGCAAGCCTGCCATGGCAGGCTTGCCCGCCGTGGCAAGCTGCCATACCGCAGTCCAGGCGAACGCCATCTGCGATGGAACCGGGTAGGGTTGGCGGCCGGCATTGCCATTCTATGTTGCGTGCCTTGGACGATCCGCAACTACGCTGCGTTCCATCGATTTATTCCGCTGCGCTCAAACCTGCCGTTTGAGCTCTGGTTAGGGAACAATGACATTTTCGACGAACACGCCCGGAATGGCAGGAGGCTGATTACCAGAACGGAAGAAACAAGAAGCTATGCGCAGCTCGGAGAGACCGCTTACATGCAAGAGAAATGGCAACTAGCCACTTCCTTCATGAGATCGCACCCCGGTTTGGAATTGCGCCTGACGGGTAGAAAGTTCGCCGCTTTTTGGACCGGCATGGATTCTCCGCTTAAGACTTTCCGCGAAACAGATTCCAATTTAGTCAGGGGAATATTACTGTCCAGTTTTCTTACCGCCGTTGGAGCGTTCGTAGGGATCATGATCTTGTGGCGAAGGCGCAGTGCCATGACTTTCCCGTTGGCAGCATTTCCTGTGATTTTTCCGTGTTTGTATTACCTAACGCATGCGGACCTTCGCTATCGCCACCCGATTGATCCGGTGCTCTGCCTGCTCACCGCAATAGCTGCCACGTCCGCCTGGGAACTCGCTCGTGCTAAGGCACATACGGAATCCGCTCACGATGCGGGCGGGGATGGTCCGCCTTTAAAACACTTGGGCGAAACATCAAGTTAAACTCGCTACTTCCCTGCTACCCAGCCTTCTTTCCGGGCCTCTTCCTAGCTATTCGACTGATGTGCATGTCCTAGCATTTCTCCAAAATGGGCTCAGGAGGAATTAGAAATGGGAAGCGCACTGGTTGAGATTTCTAATCAATTAGCGGCTGCCGCAGAGCGAGCCGGTTCTGCGGTAGTAAATGTCGGTGGACGTTCGCATGGCAGTTCCAGCGGAATCCATTGGCGGCGGGATGTAGTTGTTACCGCGAATCACACCGTCAAGCGTGATGAAGATGTTGCGGTGACGTTGCCGGACGGGCGCTCGCTAAAGGCCACGCTGGTAGGCCGCGACGGCGGCACCGATGTCGCGGTGCTAAAAGTTGAGGGATTGGGTGAATCACCCGCTCAATTTAGCGAAGCGTCCGACGCTCGCGTAGGCAATCTGGCATTGGTGCTGGGCCGCCATCGCGAAAATGGGTTGATGGCGTCGCTCGGAGCGGTGAGCCTGGTTGCTGATTCTCGTCGCACTTGGGCTGGAGGAACTCTTGATCGCTATATCCGCTTAGATGTCGCGCTGTATCCCGGCTCGTCTGGCGGCAGCGTCGTTGATGTGGAAGGACGAATTATTGGCATGGCCACGGCGGCACTTTCACGCGTGGCGCCCCTTACAGTTCCGGTCTCAACGGTGAACCGCGTAAGCGCAACGTTGCTGGAAAAAGGGCATATTCCCCGCGGTTATCTTGGAATCGGATTGCAGCCGGTTTCGATTCCCCCCGAGCTTAAGACCAGACTCTCGCTGGCCAACACCAATGGAATTATCGTGCTCAGTGTCGAGCCGGGCGGTCCTGCGGAACGCGGCGGCGTGATGATCGGCGACATCCTGGTAACTCTGGAAGGCCATCCCTTGGAACAGACCGACGACTTGCAGACATTCTTAAATGCCGACGCGGTGGGAAAATCCAGGAAAGTACAAGCCATCCGCGGCGGCAAACTCGTCGACTTGTCCGTCCAAATCGCAGAACGACCACGCAGGAGCTAACCGCCATGGCACAAGCAGGATTCGGTGAAGTGGCAGAAGCCCTGAGGCGCACCACCGTGCAAGTGAGCAGCAGCGGACGAGGATTCGGGTCTGGCGTTATCCTAAGTGCAGACGGATTGATTGTCACCAATGCGCATGTGGTGCGGTCTTCGCATGCGCAGGTGAAATTCTGGGACGGGCGCACTTTGGACGCAGTGGTAACGTCGCGTGACCTGAGTCGAGATTTGGCGGCCCTGCTTGCTTCCGGCTCCGAGTTGCCGGCCGCAACGCTGGCGGATTCAAGCAAGGCGCGCGTGGGAGAACTGGTGTTGGCGGTCGGCAATCCGCTTGGTTTTGTCGGAGCGTTGAGCACCGGGATAATTCACGCCGCCGGTTCGGTCCGCGGTCTTGGAATGAATTCATGGCTGCAGGCTGATGTGCAGCTGGCTCCTGGAAATTCAGGCGGCCCACTGGCGGACGCGCAAGGTCGCGTGTTGGGCATCAACACCATGGTCGCGGGTGGCCTGGCCCTTGCGATTCCCAGCAATGACGTCGCGCGATTTCTCGCCAACGGACCTTCGCATTCGGTATTGGGCGTAGAGGTCCGGCCAGTGCGAATTGATATTCGCGATGAAAACAGGATTGGGTTGCTGGTTCTGGAAGTCACTCCTGGAGGAGCCGCCAGCATGGCGTCACTCATGATCGGCGACATCCTGGTTGGTGCCGATGGCGCATTGTTCCGTTCTGTCAACGACCTTGAGATCGCCCTCCAGGGAACCAGTGAACGCGTTTTAAATCTGCTCTTTCTTCGAGGAGACAGACGCAATATTCGCCGGGTTGCTGTCCGACTCGGGATGGCTCGTCGCGTCGCAGCATGATTCGCGTTTTGATCGTGGCGTCGTCTTCCATTTCACAGAGTGGATTGGAAAATTTGCTGCGGGCGAGTAAATCCCTCCAGGTTGTGCGCGTTATCGCGGACTTTGGCCAGCTCTCCGAGAGCGTGGAAGAATTGCAACCGGATATAGTCCTCGCCGAAATCACCGGTCAAGATAGAACTCTCCCCGAAGAAATTCTGAAACTTTCAGAGGAAGCTCCGGTGGCGATCGTCCTGTTGGAAGACGATGTAAATACAGAGAGAGACCTGGACGCTTTACGTAACGGCGTCAGAGCCGTGCTCCCTCGAAACATGAGTCCAGGTGGAATCGTCGCCGCGATCGAAGCTGTGGGAGTTGGGCTCACGGTGCTTCTGCCCGAAGGCCTCGACAATCTCCTGCGAGAAAGCACCGCGTCGCACCGAGCGGTGTCCCCACCACTGGTCGATGCGTTGACACCGCGTGAAATTGAAGTGCTGGGCATGATGGTTGAGGGTTGGGGAAACAAAGAAATTTCCACGCGCCTCGGCATCTCCGAACACACCGTCAAATTTCATGTGGCCTCCATAATGGGCAAGCTGAATGCCTCTAGCCGCACCGAAGCAGTCACCTCTGGAATCCGCCATGGCTTGATCATGCTCTAAGGGAAATGAAATCGCGTGGCACATTGCCTCTCAAAGGTGAACACGCGCTTTGCGGAAGCGTAATATCGTCAGGACAACGATCAATAAAAGAGCTAGCTCAATAAATACCTTTCCTCCATCCAGCCAATCCACGGAATTTTTCAGGTTCGGATCAGTCAGCAGACTATGGAAGAACAGCGGAAGCGCCACGATATAAATTCCGAAATGAAACGCTTTCCACAAGCGGCGTCCAAGCCGCAAACGCAAGTATGAAGTAATCACCACGAAAGCGAGCAGATAGAGCGCCACGGCTCCCACCGTATTTTCCAGCGATTGGCTTGGCGAATGCACCGGAAAAACCAAGTCCCGGACACGGAAGGCCGGCTTTTTATTGAGCAGCAGAAGGGCAGGATGCAGTACTGATGCAGCGAGCGCGATGTACCCCAGCCAATTGTGCACACGGAAATAATTGAACCTTCGATGCGGCCAGGAACGAACAGGACTGTAGCGAAAGGCCATCATTATGCCCAGAACCATGTTCAAGGTCACGGCCGCGACGGCGACTAGCCCGATATAAGAGGACAGATCGAGTACGCTGATTCCCATCGGCAACAATTGTTAGATCCCCTGGGTCACGTCGCCGCTGGGATTTACGCAAATCTTTCAAATTCCGGAGCACGGATGGGTTCAAGAAGCGCAGTCCTTCTTGACGGCACCGGCGTGCCACAGCAGCTTAAACCCTTCACCTAAACTGTGGGATGAAAGGAGAACGCCAAATTGATTTGTCTTGGGATGTATCGATGAACGGATTAGGTTGGCTCTACGACATTAGATTAAGGAGTTGTTGAACTTCGGTATTGCTCGCATGAGCATAAAAACACTGTAGGGTACATTCAAAGACGAGTGGCATGACCCTGCACGTTGCCGGGCAAAGTGATGCCATCGTGGACAGGCACCTAACGTTGTAAATTGACGCCGTGAATTGACGCTGTGAATTGACGTTGATATTGGCGGTCAGGACACAGTTATTTCGGCGACCCATGAGGCCACCACGCCGTTCGGTGTGCTAGGTAGACCAAACGTCATTGATAACAGGACTTTGCCGTCCCAGGTGAGCTGACCAACATAGTGCGCAGGCCCGCCCCAGTTAATCCCCAGAATGACGAAGGAGTTGTGTTCGTGCTTCAGTCGGCTGGATAGATCCACCGAATCATTAAAGGTGGGGTCGCCCTCGGTTTTCCGGTCGTATACCTGCTCAGTGTTCAGGTACACGATCAACTCGTTATCTGCGTTGTTGATAACCAGGCCCAACTTCGAGCCCGGACGAGCGTTTGCGGAGACGCGTTCCGCAATCATCGGGGGAATCAATACGTCGCTGGTGGCAGTCAAGGAAGTCCTTGTCCCAGTGCTCATATTCTTGGCTCCTGCGTTTGAGGTTGTCCCTAATGTAATCAGGGAATTATTGGTTTATAAGAGTGTTTTACTATATTGTTAATAATATTCTGTAAATATCTGTGGATATTTAGTAGTGTCTTGATGGAGGAAAAGCAGAGAGCAGCGAAGCAGTTGTTGCGCTTCGCTGCTCTTTACCGCCGCGGTGACATTTGTAAATGCAGTACTGAGGGACTCAGTGCTTCCAATTAAGACCCGGCCCTACTGCGGTGGGCCAGCGCGCGCATGTCTACGCTGACGCCGAACGAGAAACTATTCAACTGCAGGGGAACGCTGCGGCTGTAGCCGGCTTCGAGATCAACGTAACGGATCGGCTTGATCTCAACACCAAAGTTGAAGCCGTTGTCACGGGCCAGGGCCGCGCCGCCGGATTGCACGCTGGTGTCGAGATAGCCTTTGCGATTGGTGGATTTTCCGTTCGCGGAACAGGTCGCAGCCGAGGAACAGCGGAAAACCCTACTAATAATGGTCTGCGTGCCCCAGGGCGCCACGTCGTACGCGGAAACTGTAAGGCTCAAAGGGCCGGCGTCAATCTCCGTGCCCGCCTCGGACTGAAGGTTGTAACCAAAGGTGATAAAGGGACGATGAAAGAATTTGGTGTCGTTAACCGTATTTCCAACTCCCAAGTCGACGAAGGGGGTGAGAGTGTTCCAGCCGTGTTCCAGATGATTGCCGAAATTCCACGTTGCGTGGCCGGTGCTCAAACCTTTTTTAGTCTCGCCAGTTGGCGCAGTGAAATGAATAGTGGGATCGTAGTTTACGAGCTCACCCGGGAAGTTCCACTTCAAGTCCGCACCAAGACTGCCTAGTCCATCGCCGGAAACCGCTTGCGGATTGTTCTTCTTCACCGAAGTAGGAGTGCCGATAAAGTAGTAAGGAATGCCCAGGTCCACCCCGAAGTGGCGCGAGAAGTTGTAGCCTACGCCGCTGCTCAAATCGAAGATGCTGCCATCGCCGCTGGTGCTGCCTTCAAACTTTATGCCGGCATTGAATCCCGGTGTGAAACCCTCGGCCGGCTTTGTTATAGGACCGCTGGCAGGAGAAGCCGGAGACTGCGCGAAATCCGAAGGGCCATAGGCAAGTAAAAGAAGCCCCAGCACAGCAATAGATCGAAGTGTTGCGTAAACGAACTGGTGGAACAAATTAGAATGCCGCAAATTTCCCCCTGTGGCCTTCAAAGAAAGCCGAAGTTGCGTTACCGCGTTCGCGATTCTGGATAATCCTACGTTGTGAGAGACCGAGGATTGCGTGGCTCCCGGCAACTGTTACTCAAGCTTAGAGTCGGGAGACGTGCTTGGGAACGACCCGAGGTACAGGTATTCCAGAAAATTAGGCTGTACCTAGGGACGAGTGGCCCGCAGCACTACCCGTCGCTTGGAATCGGGAAAACTACGTGCACCTTTTCAATATCCCACCCCGGAGATGTCACAATTTAACGGCCGCAGACGTTTAACTAGTGTAAGAACAGGTGATTGTCCTTGCCGGAAAATGTGTTGGAAGGCTTTGCGACGCAAAAGTCCACCGTTGGCGAGCCGCGACCACGTGCGCGGAAATCTTGCCGGCCTACGGTTCCTCCGCGGGAGGCCAGCGTCATGGGTGAGGGGCGCAGCGTTCAGGAATTTGAGGCCCTGTTCGTCAACCACTACCCGCGAATTGTGGCAATTTTAAGGCGGATTGTCGGGGATCATGGCCGGGCCGAGGATTTGGCCAGCGAGGTCTTTCTGAAACTTTATCTGCAACCATTATCCCAGGATTCGCACGCCAACGTAGGCGGCTGGCTTTATCGAACCGCGACGAACCTGGGCATCGACGCGCTACGTGCAGCGGCTCGCAGGAACAATTTGGAACAGGCTGCGGCACGTGACAGCAACCGCAACGGGATTGCTGAAAATAGCTTCGAGCAAATCGTGCGATCAGAGAGGGCGCAAAGAGTTCGAGCCGTACTTGCGGTGATGAAGCCAGCGCAAGCGCAATTACTACTCTTGCGCGCTTCGGGCCATAGCTATAAAGAACTGTCGTCAGCTCTGGAGATTGAACCTGGTTCGGTAGGCACTCTTTTGGTACGGGCAGAAACAGCGTTCGAGCAACGTTATCGGGAACTTTTTGGTTCACAGGAGGACATATGAATTGCGTCTCGGAAAATGATTTGCGCGCCTATCACGATGCTGAGTTGAACCCTGCGCAGAATACCGAAATTGAGGCGCATCTTGGCGCTTGCACCTCATGCTCGGATCGCCTCCGTGAACTCACGACAATTGCCGAGCGTGTACAACAACAGATCGAGTCGCTGGGCTCTGCGGCGTCGGAAACAAACGTCGATGTACATGCGGCGCTTTCGCATTTCAAGGCACAACACGTTGTCGCGCCAGAGAATGTGCCGCTAGCGGCGCGACACAATGTTGAGACGGCCAATCAGCTCAATCCTCGTGTCCCCGGATGGGCCAAGCGCTGGCGCCCGGTTTGGATTGGTGCAGTAGCGGCAACCATTTTGTTGTGTACCCTGGCGTTTCCCACTGCGCGCGGCCTGGCTCAGCGCTTTCTTGGAACTTTGCGCGTTGAAAGAGTACAGCCAGTACGTCTGGATTTTTCCGCTCTTGATGGCAACCGGCCATTGCAGGAAATGCTGCGCCAGATGATTTCCGACAAAGTGGTGGTTACCGTGGATGAAAAGCCGCAACCGGCTTCCACCGCCGCGGACGCGAGCCAGCTAGCGGGATTCTCTGCACTTGTGCTGGGCGCACGCACGGATGCGCCAAAATTTATCGTCGGAGGTCAGCACGCCTTCCATACCACCATCGACCGAACGCGCTTGCAGGATATTTTCGATCAGGCTGGGCGTGCGGACCTGGTGTTACCCGCTACGTTGGACGGGGCCAATGTTTCGGTAAATGTGCCGCGCTCCATTATGGTCGAGTATGGCGATTGTCCGGAAGCGCATCCCGCGGATGGCACGCCGCCTGCGCCAACACAACCCCGCTCGGGAGCATGGGCGAATTGCCTGGCGCTTCAGGAAGTGCCGAGTCCGCTGGTCAATATGCCGTCCGACCTAAACCTTCAGCAATTGGCAGAAATCGGTTTTCAGCTTGCGGGCATGAGCGCCACGCAGGCGCGCGACTTGGGCCAGACCATCGATTGGAAATCAACTTTGGTGCTGCCCATTCCGCGATTCGCCAGTTCTTACAGCCAAGTCACCGTAAACGGGGTGCAAGGCACTTTGATCCAAGGCAACGGGCGTCGCGGCCCTGACTATGTATTAGTTTGGGTAAAGAATGGGATCATCTATGGGCTCGTCGGCCACGGTGATTCGAGCAATGCGGTGGCGCTGGCGAATTCGCTGAACTAAATCCCGTTGGCTCCCGGAGGGGCATCTGGATCAAGCGCCCGGCTTTGCCATTCAAACGCTGGAACTGCGCAAAGTATTTGGGAATAAGATTGCGGTAGGCAATCTTTCGCTGACGGTACGCCGCGGCGAAGTGTTCGGCTTCCTCGGCCCTAATGGCGCGGGAAAGAGTACCTCCATCAAAATGTTGCTGGGATTGGTGAAGCCCAGCAGCGGGCAAGCCTTCGTGCTTGGCGCGCCCTCCGACAATGTGGAAGTTCGCCGGAAGATTGGTTTTCTGCCCGAAGATTTTCGTTTTTACACCTGGCTCACCGCGTTCGAACTCCTGAAATTCCATGGCCGGCTCTGCGGCATGAGTGCAGCCCGTCTGCGCGAGCGTGTTCCTGCACTGCTCGAATTAGTTGGACTCACTCCACATCGCGAAAAACGTTTGCGTGATTTCTCCAAAGGCATGCTGCAGCGTATCGGATTGGCCCAGGCGTTGATTCATGAGCCGGAGCTGGTGTTTCTCGACGAGCCCACGTCCGGGCTTGATCCGATAGGCCGGCGCCTGGTTCGCGACATCATCCGCGCGGAGCGCGAACGTGGCGCCACCGTTTTTTTGAATTCTCACATTCTCAGCGAAATCGAAATCACGTGTGACCGCGTGGTGTTTATCAAAGAAGGCCAGGTAGTCGGCGATCGCGATCTGCGAGCGAATCCCGAGGGAGAAATCCATGTCGTCGCGCGAGTGCGCAATGTGACGGCGCAAACGATTGCGGGACTTTCGCAATGGAGCGCTTCCGCGGCACTGGACGGAGAAACGCTAACGCTCGCCACCGCTTCCACTTCTTCCCTGCCGCTCATTCTTCGTCATCTGGTGGAATCGGGCGGCGATGTATTCGAATTCCGGCCACAAACCGTTTCACTCGAGGATCAATTTCTCAAGATTATGGGCGAGGATCGCGGACTTTAATGGGCGTATGGATCATGGCGGGTATCACGTTTCAGGAAGCCGCGCGCAGAAGAATTTTGTGGACAGCGGTGGCAGCGGGCGCAGGATTTCTCACGTTGTTCGGCACGGGAATGCACTTTCAGGTAAAGGATCTCGCTAGCCACGGTGTGCCGCCGCTGCTCGGCCATCAAGTACAAGTTGCCATGCTTCAGGTGGGATTTTACGCGGTCGACCTTCTCGCCGTGGTTATGACCATTCTGACTTCCGTGGACACGCTCTCCGGCGAAATTTCCTCGGGGACTATCCAAGCCATCGCTACCAAGCCGATTTCACGATGGCAAGTGTTGATGGGTAAATGGATAGGCTTTGCCGGCATGATCGCCATTTATGTAAGCGCGATGTTTGGCGGAGTTTCCGCGATTGGATATTTCATCGCCGGCGTGCGCCCGCATAACACGGAGCGCGGTGCGGTGCTGGTTGTTTTGGAATGCTTATTGCTTTTGACGGTGACATTCGCTTGCGGTACCAGATTTTCGACGTTAGCCAACGGCGTGATCGTTCTGGGACTTCACGGTCTCGCATTTATTGGCGGATGGATCGAACAGATTGGCGCGCTGACCACCAGTCCGCGTCTTGTGACGCTCGGCATCGTTTCCAGCTTGATCATGCCCAGCGAGTCGATGTGGCGCCGGGCTTCATTTGAGATGCAGTCGTCGCTGACGCGATCCATACAGTTCAGTCCATTTTCAAGCGCATCAGCGCCCAGCCCCGCGATGGTCGGCTACGCTGCGTTGTATCTGCTTATCGCGCTGGCCGTCGCGCTCTACAATTTTCAAGAGCGCGATCTGTAATAATCATCGACAATTTCGGCTTACGCGTCGAGCGCCTGTCTTCACGCTGGTAAATCTAATTGCCTGAATTCTGCTTCTCCTCGAAATTAGCGGTTATACTTCTCGCGCAAATAGCTGCCCAGCAAAGCGAGGCCAGATGATTCCTGTCACAAGATATTTTCTTTGGATATTTTTTGTGGTCGCTGTGGTTCTGCCTGCGACTACTGAGGCGCGAGCACAGAGTTCCAATAACGCTCCAACATCCAACCCGCCGGTCGTTGGCGCGGCGGTATCTGGGCCCACCTTCGATGTCAACGCGGCAGTCGAAACTTATCTCGCGAAGATGCCGCCGGCAGAACGCGCGCGTTCAACTGCTTATTTCGAGGGCGGATATTGGCTGCAATTGTGGGACTTTCTGTCCAGCGTAGTCGTAATGTGGTTGCTCCTGCGGTTTCGCTTGTCGATGCGCATGCGAGATTTCGCCGAGCGCGTCACGCGCTTTCGCCCGCCGCAAACCGCCATTTACTGGCTTCAGTTTATCGTCGTACTAACGGTGGCGACGTTTCCGCTTACCATCTACGAAGGCTATCTTCGCGAACACAAGTATGGCCTGTCGAACCAAACGTTTGGCCAGTGGATGCGCGACCAAGCGGTAATGTTGGGCGTGGGCATCGTTTTGGGAGCGCTTTTCATTGTGCCGCTATTCGGACTAGTGCGGCGCCTCGGAAAAAACTGGTGGGTGTGGGGAGCCGTCGCGAGCGTAGTATTTATCGCGTTCTTCGCCTTGGTCGCTCCGGTTTACATTGCCCCGCTATTCAACAAGTACACCAAGCTGCAAGACCCGAGCATTAAGGACCCGATCCTCAGCATGGCGCGCGCGAATGGAATTCCCGCAACCGACGTGTATGAGTTCGATGCTTCACGACAATCCAATCGTGTGAGCGCTAACGTGAGCGGCTTCGCCGGGACTTTGCGAATTTCGCTGAACGACAATCTTCTGAAGCGCTGCACCCTGCCCGAAATTGAAACCACTATGGGACACGAGATGGGCCATTACGTTCTCAACCATATCTATAAAGGACTGGTAATGAACGGCGTGGTGATCGTGATTGGCTTTGCGTTCCTGAGCTGGGGCATAAACTTCGCTCTGTCGCGATGGGGCGAGTCTTGGGGCATCAGAGGTACCGGCGATGTCGCGGTCCTGCCCCTTGCGGTGATCGTACTGTCCATTTATTTTTTTATCGCCACACCCATAAATAACACCATCACGCGCACCATGGAATTTGAGGCTGATATGTTCGGGCTCAATGCCGCCCGACAGCCTGATGGCGAAGCCAACGTGGATCTGCTGTTAGGCGAATATCGGAAAATGGATCCGGGACCGATCGAGGAATTTGTGTTCTTCGATCACCCCAGCGGGCGCACCCGAATTACTGCCGCGATGCGCTGGAAGGCCGAACATCCGGAGACTGCCTCGGCGGAAGAGTTGGCCAGGCCTATGTTCACTACGCCACAAAAATGACCCGCTTGCTTGTGAAAAAATGCAAAGCGATTATCACTCGCGCCCAACGAGAAACTAAACTAGAGTGTTGACGCCTGGTTTGCTGACTAGCAGACGCTCCATCACCGCAAACAGATCCATGCTCCGAATAGGCTTAGAAACATATCCGTCCATGCCGGCAGCCATACATCGGTCTTGATCACCCTTCAACGCATGGGCGGTCATGGCCACGACGGGTATGTGCTTACCAGTAACCTTTTCTGCTTCACGAATAGCGGCGGTGGCTTCGAATCCGTCCATTCCGGGCATTTGAATATCCATGAGCACCATGTGAAAATTTTCTCTTTCAAAGGCCTCGACCGGCCGCCTGCCCATTGGCAGCCACCACCACGGAATAACCGCGTTTTTCCAACAGGCGGACCGCCAGTACTTGATTCACCGCGTTATCTTCCGCGAGCAATATCCTGAAGGATGACTTTTCTTCGTGCAGCGTGTGGCGAGTAACCAAGGGAACATCTGGCGCCTGCGGATCTGCGCCGAGTACCTGACATATCGCGTTTAACAATTCGCGCTGCCGTATAGGCTTCACCAGGTAGGCGGAAATTCCCAACGCTCCACATCGCGCGCCGTCCCCAAGGTGCCCGGCGGATGTCAGCATCATCACCACGGTATGCATACGATTCGATCGCTTTTGAATTTGCTCCGCGAGTGCGAAACCGTCCATCTTCGGCATTTGGCCGTCCAATAAAATAAGCCGGAAGCCCTGACCTTCGATCTCAGCTTGAGCCATTGCCTCGAGCGCGGCCTGGGCGTCTCCCACCGGGGTAGAGTGCATTCCCCAACGCGCCAGCAATCCAGTAAGCACTCGCCGGTTGGTGGAATTGTCGTCCACCACCAACACACGTAGTCCGTTTAATTCTTCCAACTGGCGAGGTGCGCGACGCGTGGCTGCGTCATGGATCTGCGCCTGCAAGAACGCCGTGAAATAAAATATACTGCCGCCCGCAACGGAGCTTTCTACCCAGATTGTGCCGCCCATCGTGGCCACCAGTTTGGTGCAGATGGCCAAACCCAAACCGCTGCCTCCGTACTTGCGAGCCATCGAGCCATCCACCTGCGAAAAGGCGTCAAATATATTTTCTTGCTGGTCCGCCGGGATGCCGATACCGGTGTCTTTAATTGCAAATATTAATTCCGTGGCATGCTTGTTCTTTTTCCGCCTTCCACGCTGACAATTATTTCCCCATGCTCGGTGAATTTTATTGCGTTACCGACCAGGTTGACGATGATTTGCCGCAGCCGGCCGGGGTCGCCAACGAATGATTCCGGTAGATCAGGCTGCACTTCGTACATCAATTCCAAACATTTCTAATGAGCGCGGAGGCCCAGTGTCCCCATGGTTTCGCCAAGGCTTTCTCGAAGGTCGAAGGGAATGGATTCGAGACCCAGTTTGCCGGCTTCAATTTTAGAAAAGTCCAATATGTCATTGATTACGGTGATCAAAGACTCCGCCGACAATTTCACGAGGCCGAGACTATCGCGCTGTTCGGTAGTCAGGTCCGTGTCCAGCACCAGTTCCGTCATGCCTAAGATGCCGTTCATCGGAGTGCGGATTTCGTGGCTCATGGTCGCCAGGAAAGTGCTTTTCGCTTCGTTCGCGGTTTCGGCAGCCTCCTTTGCGCCTTGCACGCTTTGGTCGCTTCATGCACACGACGCCGCAAAGTGGCGGCCCAGGCCAACACGATGAAGATCGCTAGAATCATGCTTCCGATCACCGCGAATGTTCGACTCAGGGTCCACCAGGAAGGCATAAGAATAACTGTGACATCTTGTGTGGAGCGCAGACGCATGCGAAACCTGACCGGTTGCTGGTCTTCATCGACTTCGATAGTGCAAATTCCGGTTACCTGTAACAGCGTGCCGTCGCGCAAAGACTCGAACTCCTGTGGGACCTGTGGACTGAAGAGTTCCGCTTCGAATACCGTATCACCATCCTGTAAGTGCAAAATCTGTTGGCCGGGATTAAGCGAATGGCCAGTCAGTTTGCCTGTTACAACGATGAGGTCGCCATCGTAGCTTTGAAACATGATGTCTCTCTGAAATTGAGCGTCGCTTAGGCACAGCTCCAACGCCCGTTCGACGAAAGACGGAATTCTGTAATTCTGGTTGGGACCCATTGTGGCGAACCCGACCAGGTCCACTTCATCACCGACGGTAATCTCGAGAGTATTCTGTTGCGTCTGGGCGAAGACCGAGCCGTCATCACTCTGCAGGAAAATCGCTTTGCCGGGCCTATACAGTGTGACCAGGCCGTGCACTTTTACTCGATGTCCCAAATTTCCACCCACGCTAAACCTGAGAAGATCGGAAATTGCCTTTGCCGGGATATTGAACGGGTCCGCCGGCGGTGGTTGAGTCTACTAAAGGGAGCGGGTCCTGTCGTTTGTACCAGGGCAATCGGCCAGTCACATGCCCATCGGGGTGGTCACCTCCAGATACAAGAGATTACCTCTCTTGAAAACTTTATGGACGATTCCCACTACCTCTACGCGCTGGCTGTCTTCCTGAGTGGAAGACATTTCTGCGAAGGAAACGCGACGCGCCGGAGGTAAAGGAGCTCGTCCGATCACTTTGAAAACAGGGCCGCAGACCTGCGGTGCGAAGTCCGGAGCTTCTGTCGCCCCGTCGATCTCTACGAGATCACCAGTGCTGATCGGCACATTCGGTTTGACAACTTCAGGGTTTACCCAGATCCCTGCGCTAGAGTCTTGAATGAAGAGGTCGGGCTCTTCCGGATCGTAGTAAGTAATCACACCTTGGAGGTGTACGGGCCTTCCCTGTTTGGCTTGCTCTATCGTCATGGAGCGAATTTGGCTCGCTTTAGTGATTAAATTTGGAGAGGGACGAGGGGAAGTTTCGTTCGCGAATGTTAAGCCACCAAACGCCGCGAGGATGCCCAACACAAAGTACAAGACGTGGGCGCGGAATCGGAGTGAACGGCGCTGACAGGATGGCTTTAAGGATGTGACTACCAATGTGTTGAGCCAGCCCCTTCAGGCGGCGCTCCCATCATCGAACTTGCACACCAAAGGTTAGCGTTGGGCAAACCTACGGCTATCGAGGTCATCACTGCACGAAGCTGCCCAACTGGTCGAGTATTGGTAAAGTTCGGAGCCTGTAAAACAAGGGGTTAGTGGCTGCGGCACAATTTTCGGCGCCGAAACAAAATGGCAGAATGCCAAAAAAGAACGCGGCCCAGAATGGAACGCGAAGAACAGATTAAATTACAGACTCTGGCTGATCACTGCTAAATCGATTTAATATACACGCCACTTTTGGCGCATTAGAATGCCTTTGTTCTGGAGGGGATATGAAACAGGCTTTGATTGCAGTGCTGGCAATTTTGCTGCTAGCCGCGCACGAGGCGCGTGCCCAGACGAAACTCTCCGTCAAGTGGGAAGAGTTGACCGCCGCTGATTTCAGGGAGGCCATCGAGCAATCCAAGGGCACCTGCCTTCTGCCTTTTGGCATCCTCGAAAAACATGGGCCGCAACTTCCCGTGGGCACGGACTTGTTGAATGTACGCTATGCCTCGCTGCATGCCGCGGAAAAAGAATACGCCGTGGTCTTTCCCGAATATTACTTTGGCCAGATTTTTGAAGCCAAACATGAACCGGGAACCATAGCCTACAGCAGAGAACTGCAATTAAAATTACTGCAGGAAACTACCGATGAGATGGCCCGCAACGGCTGCAAGAAAATCGTGATCGTAAACGGTCATGGCGGAAACGAAAGTCTGCTGCCCTTCTTTGCGCAATCCCAACTGGAAAAGCCGCACGACTACGTCGTGTATGTCCAATGGGGCCGCGACGAACCGAAGGGCGGCCCGCAGAAAAAAGACCCGCTGGACATGCACGCCGGCCAATCGGAAACGTCTACCATGATGATTTCTCATCCCGAGCTGGTGCATATCGATCGCGCTGCCAGTGAATCGGGTGCCGACCAGAAACGTCTCAATCTACCGAACGATGTTTACACCGGCATTTGGTGGTACGCGCGTTTTCCCAATCACTACTCTGGCGAAGGCGCGCTCGCAACTAAGGAGCTCGGTGAATTTGAAATGAACGCTTGGATTAGTGCCATTGGGACGGCCATTCACGCTGCCCAAGCCGACGATCAAAGCCTGCGCCTACAAAACGAATTTTACGAAAAAAGTAAGCATCCGCTCGACACCCGGCCGTAGTTAGGATCTTGACCAGGCGTTTATAGCTGATGGCGGGTAATTTTTGTTTTCGAGGTAGTTACTTGCGCCGGAGCTGCTCAACCCAACGAAACAGTGTTTGATCGAAGGGCGCTTCCACATCCAGGAATTCGACGCCCATGCCGATCCGCGGCTTCAAAACACGAACTACTGCTAGCGCTTCGACGACTTGATCTTTGCGCGTTAGTGTTGCGCGCACCCGGCATCCCACCTTGAAAGCCTTACTGGAGCAGATAAACGCGCCGGCAATGGAAAGATCGGAGGTTACTCCGCTGGCGGTTGAGCCGGTTTCCAGATCAAGTAATACGGCGTCCGCGGCAAAAGGGTAACGAATGGAATATCGCCGGTCGCGCACTGCGATAGAGCGCCACGGGCCAGTTGATGATGGGTCTTGCATGAGAATTACGTTACTCACAGTCGTATGAGGTCTGCGCCACGATAACAGCCCCGGAAAACTCCCTCGTTACGTAAATTGTCTCTTAGAACCGTAAGATATAGACGACTTTTAACGTCTGAACTTTGCGAAAAAGCTAATAGCTGGAGGGGAAGGAAAAACGGATCGTGGTGCGAATGGTCGTTATTAGCCGCTACGACAAAGCACATAAGACCGGGCCAGTAGGAGCGCAAAACCGAATGCTATCCTGCAGGGGTAACTCTCTGCTTAGGCGAAAACTACCAATGCGCGCGGATGGGCTGCGGCAAAGTGATCGTGTAAATTTCCGAATGCCGGTGGAAGCATCGTGGTTCGGCAACAACGGAACTACGTTCAAGCGCACCGCAACAACCATGCTGGTCAGCAAGAACGGCGGCGTATTGAGACTCACCGAGAGATTGCCAGCCGGCCAGGAACTGACCCTGCGTCGCCAACAGGATGGCGACGTCTGGAAGACCGCGCGAGCGCGGGTGATCGCGGAAATTGACCAGGATCCAGAAGGTTTTCTTTACGCTTTTCAAATTTTGGAGCCTCGCGCAGATTTCTGGGATATTGAATTTCCGGCCCTCAGCAAAGCCGACGAAGCCGTCGCGCGATTGCTGATGGAGTGCAGTTTTTGCGAGCGCCGCGAGGTTGTGTACTTAAATCCGTTAGAACTTAAATCCTTCGAAATGCGCAAGTGCGTCGCACGCGTTTGCAGCCAGTGCGTGGCTCCCTCCATCTGGATTGAAGCGCAATCCGAAATGCCCACGGAGACCGTCGAAGGTTACGTCGCAAACATCGATCAACACGTTGTTCCGCGGCGCAAACGCGCGCGCGTTAAGACCCGGGTGCTGGCATGCATTCGGCGGCGAGGCTTTGAGGAAGAAATCGCGGTATGTGAGGACTTGTCCAAGGGTGGACTGAGTTTCCGCAGCCGCAATCAATATTCGGAAGGCACCCGAGTGGAGGTCGCCGTACCGTTTACTCCTGGAAGCGGCGCCATTTTTGTGCCCGTGCGCATCGTATTTTCGGTGGCGCTGCCCAGTGCGGGGCTTTTCAAGCATGGCGCGGCCTACGTAAAAACGTTGTCAAGCTCAGGTGCTTGAAAGTTTTGATATCTGAGTAGAAAACAAATAAATTCAATCGCGACTTGCGAAACGCGGTTCGAGGATTCGAAGCAGGCTAGCTTTTGCCCTTTGGTTTATTTGAAACAATTAGTCTAGCGCGGCAACGGATTCCCGATCGTGACGGCGCCGATGCAGGTAGTGCATCGCAATATTCAGATAAATCTCACCGCAGGGCGTTTCCAATCCCAGAACCATGGCTTCAGTATCGACGGTGCTCGAAAGACCGGCTTCATCCGCGTGAATCTCCGGGGGAAACACTTTGAAGCGAAATCCCTGATCATTCAGCAGCGTCACGGAATTTCCAATGACCATATTCGCCAGCTCGCAAACGGTCTCGTGCACCAATTGCTGGCTCGCGGTGAGCTCCGTACCGGCCAGATGGCTGGCAACTTTTACCGCCACTTCCGGCGAAAGATCCAGGATTACTCGGCCTTCGATATCGCCTTTGATGGCTATCAGCGCGGCCACACCCTTACGGCGATAAGTATCTTCGTCCATGGTGAGATCGATGATCTTCGCAGACGATTGAAGCAAATCGGAAAATACGGCGTCGGCCGCGTTGATGAAGGGCTGGATCAGTTCCATTCTCATGCGTGTTCTCCTGCCAGCACTGTGGGCGCGCCAGCGGCTGCTGGATCATCGCTCAATACGTAACGCAAGATTTCATAAAGCACTTCTGGTTTTACCGGCTTCTGCACGAAATGCTTGGCGCCCTTTTGCAAAGCAGCCAGGATATTTTCCTGATAGCCCACGGAGGAAACCATGACGATGCGTGCGTCGCTGTGCTGGCGAACGATGCGCTCTACAGCTTCAATACCTTCCATCTGCGGCATGGTGATGTCCATCAGGACGATATCCGGCTTGGTGCGGTTGAACTCCGCGATGGCGGTCAGGCCATCGCCAGCCTCGCCGGCCACTTCCCCGCCGAAAGTCTCGATCATTTTGATGAGATTCTTCCGCGCGAATACGGAATCGTCGACCACCAGGTAGCGGACGGATTTATTATCTTTGCGTTGCAGGGCGGCGAATTGTGGCATAAGAGTCTCCTTGGCCGGAACCGAATTAATTGCGATGCGAAAGGGTAATGGTCTCGGCTTTTTCTAACTTATCTTTTTCCTTTTTTTCTGAATTGATTCGTTCCGTACCGTACTGGCTCAACAAGTACGCGGCTAACCCATCGAGCGGTACAATCCTGTTGGCGTAACCCTTGGCGATTGCGGCGCGCGGCATTCCGCTTACTACGCAGCTTTCTTCGCTCTGCGCGATGGTCATGCCGCCGGCGGCCTTGATGGCGCCCAGCCCTGCAGCTCCGTCTTCACCCATTCCGGTCATCAACACTCCGACGCTGGTAGGGCCAAACTCCTGTGCCAGGGAATGAAACAGCACATCCACGGAAGGCCGATGGCCATTCACCGGCGGCGCATCGTTCAAAACCACCATGTCCCCGCGAGGCATGCGGCGAATCATCATGTGGCGATTTCCGGGGCACAAAAGTACGCGTCCTGCCAAGAGAAGATCGCCGGAGCGCGCTTCGTGAACATCCAAGGCACTGCATTCATCCAAACGTCGCGCAAACATTTCCGTGAATCCTTCGGGCATGTGCTGCACGATTAAAATGGAAGACGGGAAATCCGCGGGAAGCTGCGAGAGCATGAATTGCAGCGCGTTTGGCCCGCCGGTGGAAATTCCGATAGCAATGATGCGATTGGGCGGCACCGGGAGCCCGGGCTTTTTCTTCAGACCGACCGGCGATTCCGAGACCACTGCCTGCGGAAGGCGATGGGCCGAAACGCGTTTGGCAACTTTGATTTTCTCGATAAGCTGATCGGCGATACCGTGCAAATGGCCGACCGCCGCGTCCGCCGGCTTGGCGACGAAATCGACTGCGCCCAAGGCCAGCGCCTTAAATGTGGAGTACGCTCCTTCTTTCGAATGCGTGCTGAATAAAATTACCGGGACCGGCGCGCTCTTCATGATCAGCCGCAGCGTTTCCATTCCATCCATGCGCGGCATTTCCAGGTCCAGGGTGACCACGTCTGGGCGCAGCTCCTGGATTTTCTTGAGCGCGAACGCCCCATCCATGGCCGTGCCCACCACCTCGATGGCGGCATCTCGGGCCAAAATTGCCGGGATGAGCTTGCGCATCAACGCGGAGTCGTCCACCACCAGGACTTTGATTTTTTCGCTCATGCAATTGCTTCCATGGGAAGGGCCTTTGAGAATCGAGATACCACTGCGGGCACATTTAAAATCAGCACGACTGTACCATCGCCGAGGATGGAGGCCCCGCTTACCAGATCGCTGGACACGATGTCGCTAGGCAGAGCTTTGATTACTAATTCTTCTTCGCCCACCAAGGAATCCACCAGCAGGCCAAAACGCTTTTCCGCTGCGCCAATTACGATTACGAAACGGGTCTTCTTCGTTGGCGCAGCCGGCGGGGCAGCAACAGCGTGGATGTGATCCAAGCGGTTTAATCGCACCAGCGTCAGAAGTTGATCACGTAGTCGCAAAATTTCGCGCTGATCCACCATGTGAATCTCTTCTTCGCGAATCCGAGTAATTTCCACCACAGACGACAAGGGAACGGCAAACAGCCGGCCGCCCACGCGAAACAACAACGTCTGAATGCTGGCCAGCGTCAACGGCGCTCGCAGCTGAATGGTGGTGCCTTTGCCCAGTTGTGTGCTCACGTGTACGGTGCCTTTGAGCTTGCCCATCGCGGAACGAACCACATCCATTCCAACACCGCGGCCGGACACCTCGGTCACCGCCGCGGCAGTGCTGAAGCCCGGCTCAAAAATCAGATTCAAAACTTCCTGCTCGCCAAGACGTATCGCTTCGTCTTCCTTGAGAATTCCCTTTTCCACCGCGAGCGTCCTTAGCTTGTTGGTATCCAACCCCCGGCCATCGTCGCGAACTTCGATGACCACTTGCGCGCCCTGGTGATAGGCGTTCAGAAAAACGGTTCCACGCGCAGGTTTGCCTGCGGCCACCCGTTCATCGACTGGATCAATGCCATGATCAACGGCATTGCGAACGAGATGCATCAAAGGTTCTGCTAGTGAATCGAGAATGCCCTTATCAAGGTCGGTGTTTTGCCCGGCAACTTGCAGAGCCACGTCCTTCCCGCACTGTTTCGCAACGTCTCGCACAACGCGCGGGAAGCGCCGGAACAATTGCTCGACCGGCACCATGCGAATCTTCAGCACACATTTGTGCAACTCATCGAGAACTCGCGTTTGAAAGGCCATGGCGTCGGCCAGTTTTGCTCTGACGGGGTCGCGTGCCTGTTTCTTATCAAATTCGGCCAGCGTGCGATTGAGCATTGATCGTCCGATGATCAGCTCGCCGACCAGATTCATTACGGCGTCGATTCTTGCCGCGTCGACTCGCAGAGACGTTTCGGTTATGGTCGCTACCGCGGCGCCAATCGCATCTCCCGGTCCGGGTGCGGGATCGTCGGGATGCTCGACGTGCGCGAGATTCGCCTGCACTTCCAACAGATCGTCCAACAATTCATGCTCGGCGATTCCCGCCGTGGCCGCGCGCTCGATGCGCACGTCCGATACGATCGAAGGAATGCGGCAGCGTTGCGCCATTGCTTCTGCCGTGAAGCTCGTGGCCAAGGCGGCTTCGACGATTTCCACGGTGGCCGCGGCGATGTTGTCTTCCGGCCGCAGGGCTATGACCGTTCCGCATCCATGGAGCACGTTACGAATTAATTGAAACGCAGCGGCGCGCATCAAGCTGTTTGGATCGACCCGTAACGACAGGTTATAGACCGATTCGCCGCGATGCACCGCTTCAGAGATCATCAGCTGCTCATACTCGGTCCAAGCGAATTTCGCAGCGATTTGCGAGCCAGCTCCACGGGTGTCGTGCGCAGTCAGATCCTTCTTTGAAGCCGGACCCTCCAGCAAATCTCGAATCATCTTCTGCAGATGCACTCCGGGCGGCGGCTCCGCACTACGCTCGTAAGCGAATAGCATGGTGCCAAAAATGTCGGCGGCGGACAGCACGACTTCTGCGATTCCCGCTCCGCGCGACTGCACCACCTCGGGCGTCAGCACTTCTTCCACTTCATGAGCCAGCTCGCTAAGTTGCGCAAAACCGCACGCCGCGGCATCACCCTTCAACGTGTGGACCGCGCGGCGAACCCCGCGAAGGACTTCCTCATCGCCCGGATGGGTTTCCAGTTGCAGGCCGCCCTCGTTAAGAGCTTGCAGCAATTCGTAGGCGCTCTCGAAAAAAAGCGCGCGTAGTTCAGCGCCGCGTTCTTCAGGCTGGCGGGTCATGTGCGCGCCTCCAGACGCTGGTACGCGGTGCCGTTATTCTCATGGATCATTTTAAATTTTTGCGTGAGACCAAAGAGGCTCTCGGCGTGCCCTACGAACAGATAGCCGCCGGGATTCAAGCAATGCCAGAACTTATCGATGAGGCGCTTCTGTTCGGCTTCGTCGAAATAAATCATTACGTTACGGCACAAAATAATGTCGTTGCGGCGTGGAAGAAACTCGGTTTTCAAGTTGTGAAAATCGAACTGTACCAGGTCTTTCAACTGCTGTTTGACGGCGTACTTGTCTCCCACTTTTTCGAAGTAGCGCAGCCGGCAGGTGTAATCCACCGGCTCCATCTGAGGCTCGGTGTATTTGCCTTCCTGACCAGTGCGCAAACTTGCGTAGCTGATATCCGAGGCCACAATTTCCAATTTCCAGGGAGGCGGAATCAGCGGCTTCGGTGTCGGCATCTCGAAAGGCAAGGGATTCCGCAAATAGTAGTAAGCCAAGGCGTCGGCGATTAGAATGGCCACCGAGTATGGTTCCTGGCCGGCGCTGCAGCCTGCACTCCACACACGAATATGAAAATCGCGGCGTTCCTGCTTGCGGCGCAGAATCTCTTCGAGCACTGATTTTTGCAGCAAATCAAGTTGCGGGCGGTTACGAAAGAAACTCGTTTCGTTGACGGTAAGATTTTCAAGCAGCAGTGCCAGTTCCGGGCGCCCTTCGCGACTCGTTAACAAGCGGTAATAAGAATAAAAGGAATCAAGCTGACAAACTTTCAGGCGCCGTTGTAGGCGGTCTTTCAAGAAGTGCGAGCGGCGTTCATCGAAAAACATCCCGCATTCCTGATACACCAGGGTCTGCAACAGCTTCAATTCAGGTTCTGTGAGCTGGACCGGTACGGCGATCGTTCCCATTTTCGGGTATGCAGCCTTTCCTAAACGCCTTGGTGCTTCGACGACCAAACTATTTCGACATCGCCAGGGATTCCGCAGCTGCTTCCAGGCTTCGCAAGTCTTTTCGGTACATCAACTTTGTTATGTCCAGCAAAATGATCAAACGGCCCTTCAACTTCCCCACTCCCGTGACGTAACCCGATTCGCCATCGGCAAAAACCGAGCCCGGCGGCTCGATATCGGCCGGCGGAATTTTCAAGACTTCGGATGCCGCGTTCACGATCAGCCCGACCAACTTGTTATCGATCTCAACCACCAGAATACGATTTTTCTTATCCGCGACGGTGTACACCTGCCCGAATCTCTTGCGCAGGTCCATCACTGGAATAATTTTGCCGCGCAGGTTGATGACCCCTTCAATAATGTCCGGCGCGCTGGGAACCGCGGTAATTTCCGGGACGCGCACGATTTCGCGCACGGCAGAAATGCGTACTCCGTACGTCTCGTTCCCGATGCGAAATCCTACGACTTGCAGTTCTTTTTCCATCCCATGATCTCCGGCGCTTCAGGGACGAATGGCTTCGGCGTATTCGAATTCTTCCGAGCTCCGGGAAGATTCTCCCGACCGTCGCGAGCCTGTCGTTTCGCCCCGGCGTCCCTTGGGGTGCACAGAACGATCCAGAACAAATCGATCCATGCTGTCGAGTAAATTGCGAGAAAGCTTCAGCATTTGCTCTGCGGCGGCGGAAAGCTCTGTGGAGCTGGATGCGGACTGCTGCACCAGTTCACGCATTTTATCCATGGCGCGAACCACTGCTTGAGCGCCCGAGGCTTGCTCTTCGACGGCGGAATTGATTTCCTGGGTGATCTCTGTCAGGCGGCTCGTGGCCTTGGCGATTTGTGACGAACCGACCGACTGTTCGTTCGTGGCTGCGCCAATTTCCTGCGAGAATTTGTAAACCTCAGTTACCACGTTTTCGATTTTGTGCAACGCCGCGCCCAGATCGTTGCCCAGGCTTAGACCTTCTTCCACAATGCGCGTGCTGCGCTCCATGTTTTCGACGGCCTGGCGCGCTTCACGCTGAATACTTTGAATGAGGTCAGCGATTTCCTTGGTGGATTGCGTGGATTTTTCCGCCAGTTTTCGCACTTCGTCGGCTACCACGGCGAAACCCAAACCATGTTCGCCGGCACGCGCCGCTTCGATAGCCGCGTTGAGAGCCAGCAAGTTGGTCTGCTCGGCGAGGTCGTCGATGACTTCGATGATTTTGCCGATATCATCGGCACGATGACCCAAAATATTGATGATTTCCGCGGACGATTGAATGGCGTGATTGGTGCGGTTCAGCCCGTCGGTAGCCTTCTCCATGGTTTGAATGCCGGTCACAACTTCTTCGCGGGAACGGTTGGCGATATCCAGCAGCACCTTCGCGGTATCGGCCACCCGCTGAATGGAGGTCACCATCTGATCGATCGACGCGGAGGTCTCCGCAACGCTGGAGGCCTGCACCTGTGTATTCTTCACCACGTTCTGCACGTTGATGCTCATTTCGTGCATGGTGCTGGTAACTTCTTCAATAGCCGAAGAAGCTTGCACGCTGACTTTCGCGGACTCGTCCGCAGCGCCCGCCACTTGATTCGAACCGGCGGAAACCTGTCCCGCGGAGTCGCGCGTAGTGCGCACCAGATCCTGAAGCCCATGCGACATGCGCGAGAAAGCGTTGCCCAAAGTATCGCGCTTCGAACGTGGCGCAACCTCTATGGTCAAGTCCCCTTCGGCGACGGCCATGGACACGGCAGCCATTTCTTTCAGGTACGCCACCATATTGTTAAAGGTGGTAGCCAGAGCCCCGATCTCGTCGGTGCGATGAACATCGATGTTTTGATTGAGATCGCCGGAATCGGCAATTTCTCTGGCCACGGTAATCAAATGCGTCAGCGGTTCGGTTATGGATTTGGCGGTGTAGTAGGCGATCAGCAATCCCAACAGCATCGCGAAAAGCGTACCGCCTATAGTAGCCGCTGTGCTCGCGGTGCTGGCCACGGCAGCGGACTTGGAGGTTTCGTCCAGCGATTTGCCGATGTCGTCATTAGTCCTGTCCAGGACCACCGACGATTTGGTGAGCCATGAACTCGGATCCTTCTGCAAATAGAAAATCTGGAGATCTGAGACGGTGGCGTCGCCGGCATCCACCTGGTGGCGCTTGGCCAGCAAAGGTTTCGCAAAGTTGTCGGCCCAGCCTGCTTCCGTGGTTTCCACCTGCGTGAGCGCGGATTTCAGATTGTCAGACCCGCCTTGAGCTTCTCCGCGCTTGATGGCGTCGGCGATGTCCACCAGCCCTTTGTTGACCTTTTCTTCATCGCGAGGATCGCCGCTCAGAAGATAATTGTTGAGATTCAGGCGGTTCAGCATGATCTGGTAACGCACCGCTTCAATGGTGCGCACGCTTTCGAGTGCCACCGAGGCGTCCAGCCGCGCCGAACGCTCGCGCAATCCGGCGAAGATATTGACGACGAACAGCAACACCAGGACGGCCAGCACCGCGCCGAATCCCACGTATAGTTTCTTGCCTATCTTCATTGCCAAACCCCTCCAGGTGCTCCGGCCAATGCGCTGGTCACTAAAGTTTCGGCTGCGGCCCAAGATCTTTCGTGTCTAAATTCCTGAGTTGGTGAAATTGAATTCCACGACTTGAGTGGTTTCTTCTGGTCCGGGCAAAAATTTCCATTCCTTAACCGCGTCCTGGCAGGCCTGCACCAGCAGCGGGTGTCCCCCAACGACCCTTGTGCTGCGTACATGGCCGTCCGGTGTAATCACGACTTCGATTTTGACTCTGCCGCCCACATTCATCCGTTTTGCTAATTCCGGATAAGTTGGAGCAACCTTGGTCTTGATTTTGCGCTTGCCCTCATCTGTAGTGCCCGTTTGCGCCGCTAGTGCTGCCGCGCTAAAAAGAGCGAGAGCGCTTGCTGTTAACGTCAGTTTTTTCCATTGGCCCAGTGTCATTGAAAACCCATCCCGTGTTGAGAGATAACCCCAAGAACAGAAAGGCACGTCCAGGGCCACGGTTTTAGTGTTTGCAGAGACTGGAGCAGCGACGCAGTTTTTCTCTCAAGTGATAGAGAACTGTGTGGTTATCGGAATGGACGTGGTGATACCTTCTTCAGGGAAACGAAAAAATCGTCTCACCACGCGGCTGACCGCTGACCAAGGTCTCAGCCTGAGACGCCTCGAGCAGCGGGCAGGTCGTGCAGTGATGATTCTAGAAACACCTCCCGCCAGAACGGTTGACTCACATTGAGACTCCCCGTTAGCTTGGTACTGCTCGGGCATGATCAAGTTGAGACACGGGCCATACCCCTGACGCCATGCGTGGAACGAAGTCCAAAATCGCGAGTCGCCCTGCGCGCCGCGCAGGCAAGGCTGCCGCCGTAAATTTGCCCGCGGTGCGCCACGCCGACGAGCTCATGGAGCTTGCCGTCGATGCCGCGCAGTCGCGTCAATTGCCCGATTTTCTGCACCGTTTTGCGCAACGTTCCGCGCGCATGTTGAACGCCGCCTGGGGTGCGGTGCTGGTGTTTCGCGGCCGCGAAACTGATTTTTACGAGACTCCACACACGAAACCGCTCTTCACGCACGAAGGGCGAGGATGGCTGATTTCCGCAGCCGGCGAACCGCGCCTGGGGCTCGAATTTCGCGAGCTACCCGTTGACGCCACAAGTTATACGGCCACCAGCACGAACCGCCCTATCGTGGCGTTTGTCTCTATTGCCGCCAGCGATGGCGAACGTCTCGGAACGCTCTGCCTTATTCGCAAGAAAGCGCCATTTACCACCGATGAGAGCCGGGTGCTGCAGGCGCTGGCTAGCCATGCGGCGCTATCGCTCGAAAACTGGCGCCGTTTTTCACAATTGGAACGGTCGAAGCGCCAATGGGTCGAGGACATTGACGCTATCAGCGATTACATCGTGGTTCATGATCGCAGCTGGAATATCGTGCGCACCAATCGTTCTCTGTCCTCACATCTCGGCGTGCCACCCGTGGCGCTGGTCGGGGCAGCAATGGTCAGCCTGCGGCACATTGCGGAAGCCGGCAGCGATCTGCCGTGCCCGTTTTGCCGGGATACCAAGCAAGTGCGCGAAGAATACGTCGCGGTGTCGGACAACCGCATTTTTTTGATCTCCACCTCTCGAACCCCCGGCCTTACCGACGATGACATTCGCACCATTCACGTGCTGAAAGACATTACCGACCGCCGCGAGGCGGAGCGCCGCTATCGTGAGCTTTTCGACAGCATCCAGGAAGGGCTCTTCTTCGCTACCCCGGATGGGCGGTTTATGGATGTAAACGACGCCATGGTGCGCATGCTGGGTTACGCGTCACGAGACGAGTTGCTGCGCGCCGATGTCGGCCCGCATTTGTATCCCGCGCCCGCTGCGCGCGAGCGCTTTCTTTCGATGCTCGCTGAATACGGTGTCTTGCGAAATTATGAGGAGACCCTGCGGCGCAAAGACGGCACGCTTCTTCATACGCTGCAGAACATCACCGCCGTGCGCGATGGCAGCGGGCGCATTGCGCAGATTCGCGGCTTGATGCTGGACGTCACCGAACAAAGAACATTTCAATCGCAGTTGCAGCGAGAGCGCGATTTCAACCAAAAGATTCTGAACACCACGCAAAGCATGATTCTGGTGCTCGATACCGCCGGGCTCATCAGCTATGCGAACCGCCGCTGCTATGAAATGGGTTATCAGGAAAGCGATCTTATCGGACACCGCTTGGTGGACTGGATTGAGGCGAGCCACCGCCAGGATTTTGAAGACGCGCTGGATACCACGGCGCATGGACAGCAAGTGGAAAACATCGAGCTCCGTGTGCGCCGCAGCGATAGTTCCATGGGGCATTTTTCCATTAGCCTGAGCCCCATGCGCGACGAACAAAATACCGTAAACAGCGTCGTGGTGGTAATGACCGACATAACCGATGCGACCTTGCTGCAGGCCAAGCTGGCCCACAGCGAAAAAATGGCTACTATCGGGCGTCTGGTTTCCGGCGTAGCTCACGAAGTCAACAACCCGCTGGCGGCAATTCTGGGATTTACCGATTTGCTGCTGGAGAATCCGGAAATGCCGGCCTCCGCTCGCGAGGATTTACAGATTATTTTGCAGGAGACGCAGCGTACCAAGAATATTGTGCAGGACCTGCTGAGTTTCGCGCGCCAGCGCCCGGTGCAACGCGAACTTGTCAGTGTGAATAATGTACTGCGCCAGACCATCAAGTTGCGCAGCTATGATTTTGCCAGCCACGGCGTGGAAGTGCTGGAAGAATTTGATGAAGCGCTGCCCCCTGCGCTGGGAGACTCTCAGCAGTTGCAGCAGGTTTTTCTGAATATTTTGAATAACGCTTACGACGCCGTCCAGGAATCCACCGAGCGTGGACGGATCACCATTCGCACCAGTCATCACGAGCAGGCCATTGAAGTGAACATCGCCGACAACGGAACGGGCATCAACGATCCTCAGCGCATATTCGATCCGTTTTACACCACCAAGCATGCCGGCAAAGGAACAGGCTTGGGGCTGAGCATTTGCTATGGCATAGTGCGAGCTCACGGCGGCGAAATTCAATGCTGGAACAATGAGGCCGGGTCCGGCAGCACATTTATGGTCCGTATTCCGTTGGCGGACACGGAATCGGTCGCTCCAACGGTCTCCGCGAAAGAGGCCGGTCGATGAGCGTGCAAGCCACCTTGTGGAGTGGTGGTCCGATTCTCTTAATTGAGGACGAGCCTTCCGTAATTGCATTTTTGCGCGCCGCGTTGGAGCGCAGGGGATATTCGGTGGTCAACGCCGGGTCCGGGAGCGAAGGTTTGAGACGCCTTTCTGACGGCAAGTTCGCGGGCGTAATTTCCGATATTCGCATGCCCGGGAAAGTGAACGGCGCGGAAGTACACGCCTGGATTCAGAAAAATCGGCCGGAACTCCGCGCGCGCATCATTTTGATCAGCGGAGACACCGCCAACAGCGAAACGCAAACTCTTCTGGCTCGAAGCGGCACGCCGTGTATTGAAAAACCTTTTCGTGTTCAGCAATTAATGTCTGTAGTGGAGAAGACCTTCGGGAAACCATGAGCGACGATCTGAAAACACGTTTGCTAGTTGTGGACGACGAACAAAGTATTCGCCGGCTGTGTATGACCATTGGCACAGCGCTGGGTTTTTCCTGCACCGAAGCCGAAAGCGTGGAAGCCGCGCTGCCGCGCCTGGAAGCGGATACTCCTGACCTGGTGCTTACCGATTTGAAGTTGCCGACGCAAACCGGAGTGGCATTACTTAAACAGACTAAAGCGATGTTGCCGCGCACGGAAGTTGCCATCATGACCGGTCACGGCTCGATCGAATCCGCTGTGGATGCCATGAAACTGGGCGCTTACGACTATATCGAGAAGCCTTTTCGTGTTGAAAAAATGCGCATGTTGCTGCAACGCATGGCCGAAAAAGTTCGGCTGGTAACGGAAAACCAGTTTCTTCGCGAGCGGGTCAACACCGAAGAGAACCTTGATGGCATCATCGGCACGTCCGCCAACATTCAAGACGTGCTGCGTATGATTTCGCGGCTGAAAGATACCCGCACGCCGGTGCTGGTGTCCGGCGAGAGCGGTACCGGCAAGGAACTCGTGGCGCGCGCCATTCATTTTCGCGGCGCCCTGGCGCAGACCGCCTTTGTGGCCGTGGATTGCGGTTCGCTGGTGCCTACTTTGATGGAGAGCGAGTTATTCGGCTACGAAAAGGGCGCGTTTACAGGGGCGATGAAAACGAAAGCGGGCCTATTCCAGGCCGCCAACGGGGGCACAATTTTTCTGGATGAAATTGGCGAACTGCCTCTAGAGATGCAGGCCAAACTGCTGCGTGTGCTGCAGGAAAAAGAAGTTCGCCCGGTGGGCAGCAATGAAAAGGTGAATGTCGACGTGCGGGTAATCGCGGCTACCAACCGCGATCTGGAAGCCGCTTATCGTAATGGAACGTTTCGCAAGGATTTATATTTTCGCTTGAATGTCGTCACCGTGCATATCCCTGCGCTGCGCGAACGCCGTTCGGACATTCCCATGCTGGTGCACCATTTCCTGGATCGCTATGCGCACGGCGCGAATATTCAAGTCACGGCTGCGGCCATGAAAAGCCTGCTCCATTACGATTGGCCCGGCAATGTTCGGGAACTGGAAAATTGCGTGGCCCGCGCCGTAACTCTCGGAGATCGCCAAACTATCGACGTGGCGGACCTTCCTCCGTCGATTCGCACGGAGCAAGCCGACTCTGGGACGGCGCTGGCGCAAGATGCGGGTTCCCTTTCCACCACGGCGTTGGCGGAAATGGAGCGCATGACCATTCTTCGCGTCTTCGAACAAGCCAACGGCGACAAAGCTCTCGCCGGAAAAATGCTGGGCATTAGTCGCGCTACTCTATATCGCAAACTCAAGCGCTACAACATCGCGGTTAAAGCCGAATCTCACGTTGACGAGCCGCAAGCGGTGTCTCAGTAGGCGGGAATTGTTGGAAGGTAGCAAGACAGCGCTGAGACAGATTTGTTTCAGCCTGAGACGAATGAGCCGTTCGCCCCTTTTCCTAAATCTTAACTGCCATTGATTCTTACTGATTCGCCGGAAGCGACGGCCATTTCTTTTGGTGCCAGGCGTGCATCTCTTCCCTGGGGATTCTTCCGTCTATCTGCGTCTCAAGGGATGCAGAAGGCCCTGACAGCACCAGTGAGGCCACGTGAGACCGTTTGACGAACCCACGCTTATCGCGGAACAGGAAAGCTGCACACAACAGCTGGCGCGATTTTTTCCCGCCGTTACGGCCGTTCGTCTGCCGGTGCAGGTAACCGCGCTGCGCGGTGGCGCAACACGTCTGCGGGAAGCCAGTGTGGTGGAGTTTGCCGGCTTGGAGCACGCCATCCTGATTTCGAGCTTACCCCTGGAGTTCGACGACAAAGTCCGCTTGGAAGGAAGCCGCAAAGTGGATACCGCGGACGCCACCGTGGTTGCCGTGCAATATCATGGCGGACAAAAAGCCGTGGCGGTTAAATTTTTGCGCGGTCCCAACCATTGGATGATGAACTCATGAGCAATCTGACTTCACCTTCGGCGCCCGGAACTACCGCGACCAACCAAAACCATTGGGCGGAAACAGTCTCGGTTTTCCCGATTTACCTCGCCTTGGCAAAACAGCTGGGTATTGCCATTCCCTTCTCGCAGCGAAAACTGCCGGAAAATCCGGATCCAGAACTCTCCACTCAAGTCCAGGTGTGGCTCGATTCCATGGATCAGCGGGTGCTCGTCTACCAATTGCGCCATCTCTTGCAGATGACCACCATGAACGCCAGCGAGAGCAGCTTGCAATCGCTCATCGAACGGCACCTGCGCAAACCAACGAAAAGCACTTTCGACCGCGACAAGATCGACTTTCTTCTGGTGCAATACTTTGCGCTGTGCGCACCGGCCAAGATTTATCACAAACGCATTGAGCTTACCGACGTCGCCGAAGTCATGAAGCCGATTCTTGGCGAAGTAGCACCTGCGACTCTGACGTGGTGTGAGCCCCTAGAAGTCATGATCCAGTCCCTGCACAGTTTTCGAAGCCTGCGCGAAATCCTGAAAACCAATTTCATCGAGCAGGGGCGCAGGGTCAAAGAAACAGCGGGCGGAATGTTTTACGACCCGTCCGCGCTACTGGCGTTTATCCGTTTTAATTTTATTTTGCGCCGCACGCTGATTGAGTTGATGCACGCTGACCTGATCGCCACCCGCGCTGGCATAGCCAAGCTGGAGGCATCAGGCGTTCACGTCATCGATTCCCGTCATACCGGTTTGTCCGCCGCCGAGCCGCTAACCAAAGTTAAGAAGCTTGCGGACGAATGGAAACAACCCTTCCAAAAAGAATATACGGAGCGATCCGTCAACCAGGCCTTTGAAAAGTTGCTCGGCCTGCGCACCGACGTGGACAATGCGCTGGAAAAGTCTGCCGCAAAAATCTCCGATCGCATGGTCATCGAGTCGGCCAAAGGATTTCGTTTGGAATCACCGAAAAACACTGCCGGCGCGCCTCTAACGGTGTCTCCCGCGCTCAACAAGAGCGCCTCCGTTGACGCTTCGCAAAAGACTGAGGCCGCGCAGAAGAGCCAAGCGCCCCTGGCCCTGGATTTCGAAGCGTGCATGGAGAAAATCTGGGAGCAATTGATCGCTACTCCGCCATCGCATGGCCGCTCCATGACCACCGTGAAACTCGGCGACACGCGCATTCTGTTGTCATCCTGGGAAGTGTCCGCATTCGTGAGTGAAACCGGCATCGCTGCGGAAGACCTGCGCCGCGCTGTGGCTGCGCGAGCGATGGTTTCCACAGCCACCACCAATGCGAAAGAACGAGGTCATTCTTTTGCCCTCGATAAGGCACTCGCGGTGGGACGCGTGGAAGCTTCCCGTCTCCAGGAACGCGTGGATGTTGCCAAGCAAGCAAAAGATACTGAGGCCGCTGTCAATCTGGGGATCAGCGCCAAGCGGCTGTTGTCCGCGCTGGATGAAGCAGAAAAATTGTAGCGTGCAGCACAATTTCCCCGGCCTTTGCGGGTGAATACTTCTGGGATGGATTGTCCTTTGCCGAACGCCAGCGTCCTGATTCTGACTGATGAAACCGAGTTCGCAACGATTGTGGCCGGATGTTGGCAGGCCCAACGCAAATCGCCCGACATCACCGTTTTGAACAGCAAGCTGTGGCGCAATTACGACGCGACCACGCACGACCTCATTGTGGTTGGTCCCATCAGCGGCAGCAAACATCACGAGGTTCTTCGTTCGCTCGATCACGAACCCGCAGTCATTCTTTGCATCTCCGCGGATGCCCGCGAGTCGGAGGAATTGCGCGCTCGTTACCCGCGAGTTCTGCATGTGCAGCAGCGGGAAGACTGGACGCACACATTATTGCTGCTGGCTGGCGAAACCTTGCGGCGCGTCGAAGCCCTGGGTTTCGCGAAACAGGCGGAACGCGAAGCCGCCAAATATCAGCGCCTGGCTACTCTCGGACGCTACATGACGGACATGAAGCACAGCGTGAATAACGCCTTAACTTCCATGCTCGGCAACGCCGAATTGCTGTTGCTGGAACCCGGCCAGCTTTCGTCGCAATCCCTCGGGCAGATCAGGACCATCCACAGCATGGCCATGCGTATGAACGAAATCATGCAGCGATTCTCATCGCTTGCCAACGAGATGCGAGACGCTGAGAATGCTTCTCAAGCTGAGACGGCAGCCGCCGACACCCCGGCACCGTCCCGGCGTTAGGGCCGCACATCTCGACATAACTCCTTCCTTTCCGGGTCTTTACTCGATACGCAACATTCCCTTTGCGAGCCCCAAACTGGCCGCTGGCGTGCACCTTTGTTTCCCGGATAAGTCCGAGGGTTTGAGCTGTGCAGAAAAAAGTGCTCATTGTCGACGATTCACCGGCCGAAGTTCGGCTTATGCATGGGGTATTGGAACCCGAAGGGTACCGGCTTGTTGATCTGCATGATTCCATGCGGGTCGAAGAAACGATCGCCTTCGAACATCCCAATTTGATTCTGCTGGACGTGGTAATGCCCGGGAAAAATGGCTTTCAGGTCTGCCGCGAGTTAAAGGGACACGACCAATACAAAACCATCCCGGTCATTCTGGTCACTTCCCGCGACACCGCCAGCGACAAATTTTGGGGTGAACAGCAAGGCGCCGACGGTTATGTCACCAAGCCTTTTACGTCCGAGGAATTGCTCCGAGCGGTAAAGCGGTTCGCATGACAATTTTTGTGGAGATGTACTAAAGCGCGATGAATCCCTTTCTTCACCTCGAGCCACTAGCGGCTGACGAAAGCACCGGCAGTTTGCTGGAAGCTCTCGGTCCCATGGAAGAGCGCCGGCCGCAGTCGCAATACTGCGTGTTTCGCAGTGGGCGCGAACGTTTGTGTCTTCCCGTTCTGGACGTTGAAGAAGTGCTGGATTGGCCGATTCTGACCAAAGTGCCGCTGAGTCCCGCGTACTTGGTCGGTATTTTTAATTTGCGCGGGACCATCGTGCCTTTGATCGACATTGCCATGACCGAGGGGCGGCGTGCGGGGCTTTTGCCGCGTCATGTCGTGGTTGCCTCTTTACCGGCCGACGGTCATCACGAAATTCTGCGCGTCGGAATAGCCGCCGATGAAGTGATCGGCACTTACTCGGTGAACAGCGACGAGGTGCTGGAACAGGCTCCTGAAAATGTGCCGCACTGCATCGGAATGCTGCGCCACGATGACCGCCTCGCGCTGCTGATTGACTTACACAGGCTGTTGGAAGCTTTTCCCGGACCAAGTATTTAGCTTTGTGACCGCATCATCCGTCGATCGCAGACGGCGGTGAAAACGAATTTGGAGGAAGTATGAAATCGCGACTGAGTTCTACCATCTGGACGCTGGTGGTCTTCAACGGCATCGTGTTGGCCGCCGTTGTGGCCCTGGCCTATAACGCTGGGCACCAAGCCGGCAACGCGTCGATTCTCGACTTCGCAGCGTTACCGAGTGGGGCGGTCGGCAGTGTTGCGTTGGCGGTCGGCCTCGCGCTGCTGATGACCATCATCCTGGCGTGGAGACTTGGCGGATCGCTGCTGTCTCCAGTCAGTGAGTTGGCCAGATTCTCCGAACGGTTGGCCGTCGGAGATCCCAAGGCGCGCGTGGAAGTCACTTCCACCAACGAGCTGGGCTACATCGCTGACAATTTAAATCGCGCCGTGGCTAAAGTCTCCAAGGCTTCGAGTAACCAGGAATCCAGCGACGCGCTGCAACGCAGCATCACGGAACTGTTGACGGTTATCAATCAGGTTGCGCGCGGCGATTTGTCACTGCGCGGCAAAGTGACCAACGATGCGCTGGGCAACGTGGCCGATTCCGTGAACTACATGCTGGACAACTTCACCAAAGTTCTGGAACGCGTCCGCAAAGCGGCCATGGAAGTTACCGCGTGCTCCAACAACATTCTGGTAGCCGCCGATCAGATGCAAGCCGGCGCAACACAACAGGACCAGGAAATTACCAATACGTCGAGCGCCGTGGAAGAGCTCACCGTCTCCATGAAACAGGTTTCCAACAACGCGGAAGCCAGCGCAGAGGCCGCGCGCCGCGCTTTGGACGCCGCCGAGCAAGGCAACCGCGCCGTTCGCGACACTCTGGAAGGCATGCAACGCATCCGTTCTTCTGTGCAAGCTACTGCCAAGAAAATTAAATCGCTGGGCGACCGCTCCTTGGAAATTTCGGAAATTATCAACGTCATCAACGACATCACCGAGCAGACTAACTTGTTGGCTTTGAACGCGGCCATCGAAGCCGCGCGCGCAGGCGATGCCGGCCGTGGATTCGCGGTCGTTGCCGATGAAGTTCGCAAACTCGCGGAACATAGCCGCAGCGCCACCAAAGACATCGCCGCGCTCATCAAGGCCATTCAAGCTGAGACCAACGAAGCGGTGGTGGTCATGGAAGAAGGCACCAAGGAAGTGGAAAGCGGTGCAACTCTTGCCGATCAAGCGGGCCGCGCTCTCGATGCCATCTCCAACGTGGTGCGTCAATCTGCCGAGCTGGTACAGGAAATTTCTCTGGCTTCCAAACAACAGGTGCGCGGTACGGAGGGCGTCGCGCATGCGATGCAAATCATCTCCAACATTACGCGCCAGACTTCGCAAGGGACTCGCGGAACTGTGGCCA